>Ga0073934_10000646_pt1 | contig 97002 bp, 84 predicted proteins | sample LarsenN4metaG_FD_76834 | JGI IMG/M metagenome (GOLD analysis project Ga0073934, IMG submission 76834) | Hot spring sediment bacterial and archeal communities from British Columbia, Canada, to study Microbial Dark Matter (Phase II) - Larsen... ...
CAGCCCGGACACTTCCGAAGGCGTGAACCCGCCCCTCGCCTGGAAGGCGACGTATCCGCTCCTCGAATCGCTCCGCAGTCGGCTCGTGGTGCTGGAAAAACGATCCGTCGGCCGGGGTGTTCCACGTGGAACACCTCATCCCTCCTGACATACGCTTTTTATTCGTCAGTTCCACGTGAAACAGTGCTTGACGGAGCGCTCCGGCACCACTACATTTGGTGCGATAGAAATTTGACACCACCACGAAAGATTGGTCATATGCCAGACAGCGCGGCTTCGCCGCCGGCCCGTATCGTCGCCATAGCCAACCAGAAGGGCGGAGTCGGCAAGACGACGACGGTCATCAATCTGGCCACGTCGCTCGCCCTTGACGGCCGCCGGGTACTGGCTGTCGACGTCGATCCGCAAGGCAACCTCACGAGCGGGCTTGGCCTGCGCGGGCAGCACGCCGATGCCGGAACGGTCTACGAGGGGCTCTTGACCGACGCTCGGCCGGAAGCGTGCGTGCTGCAGACGCAGGTCGCGAACCTCTCGCTCATTCCCGCGGATCGGAATCTGACGGGCGCGGAGATCGAGCTCGTCCCGCTGCCCACGCGCGAACATCGGCTGCGGCGGCTGCTCGATCCGCTGCGCGCCGATTTCGATCTGATCCTGATCGACTGCCCGCCGTCGCTCGGGCTGCTGACGCTGAACGCGCTCGTGGCGGCCGACGCCGTGCTGATCCCGCTCCACTGCGAGTACTTCGCGCTCGAAGGGCTCGCCGATCTCGTCGGCACACTGCGCCGCGTGCGCAGCGGCCTCAACCCGGCGCTCGACATCGAAGGCGTGCTGCTGACGATGTACGACGAGCGGACCAATCTCGGCCAGCTGGTCGCGCGCGACGTGCGTGAGTTCTTCAAAGAAAAGGTGTTCAACACGATCATCCCGCGCAACGTGCGGCTCGGCGAAGCGCCGAGCCACGGCATTCCCGCGGTGATCTACGACGCAAAGTCGCGCGGCGCCGCCGCATACGTCGCGCTTGCGAAGGAGCTCGTCGCGCGCCATTCGGCGGGTACACAGGAGGCCGCATGATGGAACGTCGCCCCGCGCTCGGCAAAGGCCTGAGCGCGCTGCTCCCCGAGGCGCCCGAACCGGCGCGCGCGGGCGCGATCGAAGTCGACATCGACCTGCTCGCGCCGAGCGATCAGCAGCCGCGGCTCTCCGTCGACGATCGGAAGCTCGACGAACTGGCCGCTTCCATCCGCGCGAACGGCGTCATTCAGCCGATCCTCGCGCGCCGCACGGGCGCCGCCTACAGAATCATCGCGGGCGAACGCCGCTGGCGTGCCGCGCAGAAGGCCGGCCTGTTGAAGGTTCCGGTGGTCATCCGCGACGTTCCCGCGGGCGCCGAGCGGCAGCTGCTGGAGCTCGCGCTCGTCGAGAATCTCCAGCGCGAGGATCTGAATCCCATTGAAGAGGCGCTCGCGTATCAGCGGCTCGTGGACGAGTTCGGGCTCACGCAGGATCAGGTCGCCGCCGCCGTCGGGAAGGACCGCACGTCGGTCGCGAACTATCTGCGCCTGCTCCGTCTGCCCGAGGACGTGCGCGCGCAGGTTGGCTCGGGCGCGCTCTCGATGGGCCACGCGCGCGCCATCGCGGCGCTCACCGACGCGGCCGCACAGCGCCACGCCGCCCGTGAGGTGACGACGCGCGCGCTCTCGGTGCGCGATACCGAGTCGCTCGTCAGGAGGCTTGCGGCGCCGGCGGCCGCTCGGCCCGGCGCGTCCGCGGGCCCCGACGTCCACACGCGCGCGGCGGAAGATCGTCTGCGCTTCGCCCTTGGCACGAAAGTGCGCATCGCCAGGCGACGGCAGGGCGGCACGATCGAGATCGACTTCGGCTCCGAAGCGGAGCTGCACCGCCTCTTCGAGCTGCTCGTCGCCGCGACGAGCTCCCGTCCCGTCTAGCCGGGAGCGCACTGGTCGCGGTAGGCACGGCTTTTTTCTGTGTTATAAAGGGTTGTTTGTGCCTCCGAGGTACAAGCTCGTAAAGCCGTGCGCCGCAGCAACTCTCTTCCGCCGGTGAATCCATGACTCCGCGCGCGTCGGCCGGGCGCTACGCGCGGGCGTTGCTCGACGTGGTCAGCGAGCACGGTGATCCGGAGCAGGTCGACCGGGAGCTGACGGCGTTCGCAGATCTCGCCGCGCGCACGCCGGATCTTCAGAAAGCGCTGGGCAACCCCGCCGTTCCCGTGAGCGCCAAGCGCGCCATTCTCGACACGCTGCTGTCGCGGCTCTCGCTCTCGCTGCCCCTGGCGAAGCTGCTGCTGCTTCTGGCAGACCACGATCACCTCGCGATCCTCGGCGATCTCGCTGTCGCGTATCGCGAGCGCCTGATGGAGCTGCGGCAGATCGTCCGCGCCGAGCTCGTCACGGCCGCGCCGCTGCCGCCGGAACGGCTGGCGCAGTTCGAGCGGCGGCTCGCGGCCGCCACCGGCAAGCGCGTGACCATGACGACGCGTGTCGATCCCGAGCTGATCGGGGGCGCCGTGACGCGAGTCGGAAGCATCGTCTACGACGGCAGTGTCGCGACGCAGCTCGCAAGGCTTCGGGAGCGTCTGGAACAGCAACGCTGACCGGGTGGAATCGAAGATGGACATCAGAGCCGACGAAATTTCCAAGATCATCCGCGAGCAGATCGGCAGCTATGCCGTCGAAGTCGACGTCGCCGAAGTCGGGACCGTCATCGCGATCGGCGACGGCATCGCGCGCCTCCATGGTGTCGAACGCGCCATGGCCGGCGAGATGCTCGAGTTCCCGCACGGCGTGTTCGGCATCGCGCTGAACCTCGAGGAGGACAGCGTCGGCACCGTGCTCCTCGGCGATTTCAAGGAGATCAAAGAGGGCGACACCGTCAAGCGCACCGGCCGCATCATCTCGGTGCCGGTCGGCGAGGAGATGCTCGGGCGCGTCGTCAACGCGCTCGGCCAGCCGGTCGACGGCAAGGGCCCGATCCAGGCGAAGCAGTACCTGCCGATCGAGCGCCTGGCGCCCGGCGTAGTCGATCGCCGTCCCGTCAAGGAGCCGCTGCAGACGGGTCTCAAGGCGATCGACGGCATGGTGCCGATCGGCCGCGGCCAGCGCGAGCTGATCATCGGCGACCGCCAGACCGGCAAGACGGCCATTGCGGTCGACACGATCATCAACCAGCGCGGGAAGGACGTGATCTGCATCTACAACGCGATCGGGCAGAAGCAGTCGACGATCGCGCAGGTCGTCCGCACGCTCGAAGAGGCCGACGCGATGGGCTATACCATTGTCGTCGCGGCCGCCGCGTCGGATCCGGCGCCGATGCTCTACATCAGCCCGTACTCCGCGTGCGCGATCGGTGAGTACTTCCGCGACAGCAGCCGTCATGCGCTGTGCGTGTACGACGATCTGTCGAAGCACGCCCAGGCGTACCGGGAGATCTCGCTGCTGCTGCGGCGGCCGCCGGGGCGCGAGGCGTATCCGGGCGACGTCTTCTATCTGCACTCGCGTCTGCTCGAGCGCGCGGCGAAGCTGAACGACTCCCACGGCGGCGGATCGCTGACGGCGCTCCCGATCATCGAGACGCAGGCGGGCGACCTCTCGGCCTACATTCCGACCAACGTCATCTCGATTACCGACGGCCAGATCTTCCTCGAGACGGACCTCTTCCATCAGGGCGTCCGCCCCGCCATCAACGTCGGCAACTCGGTCTCGCGCGTCGGCGGCTCCGCGCAGATTCGCGCCATGCGGCAGGTGGCCGGCTCGCTCCGGCTGGATCTCGCGCAGTACCGCGAGCTGGCGGCGTTCGCGCAGTTCGGCAGCGATCTCGACAAGGCGACGCAGGCGCAGCTCAATCGCGGCCGACGACTCGTGGAGATCCTCAAGCAGCCGCAGTACCAGCCGCTGCCCGTCGAGAAGCAGGTCGTCATCATCTACGCGGCGACGAAGGGCTACCTCGACGGCATCGAGGTCGAACACGTGCGGCGCTACGAGGAAGACCTCTACCGGTTCCTCGAGACGCGGCACCCGCAGATTCTGCGGGACATCGCCGAGAAAAAGATCCTCGACGATCAGCTTCGCGGCGCCCTCGACGGGGCGCTGGCCGAGTTCGGGCGGCAATTCACCGGCAGCGCACAGGCGGCGGTCGCCTGACGAGCCGAACGGAATCGCCAGATGCCTTCGCTCCTCGACCTGCGCCGCCGGATCCGCGCCGTCAAATCGACGCAGCAGATCACCAAAGCGATGAAGATGATTGCGGCCTCGCGTCTCAAGCGCGCGCAGGACCGCGTGATCGCGGCGCGGCCGTACGCGCAGCGGATGCTGCAGGTGCTGAACAGCCTGGCGGCGCGCGTCGACCCCGACGCGCATCCCCTGCTGCGCGCGGGTAACCCGACCGGTCGGCCGCTGCTCATCGTCATTACGGCCGACCGCGGGCTCTGTGGCAGCTTCAACGCGAACGTCATCAAGGCGGCGGGGCAGTTCATCGTCGAGCGGTCCTCCGGCGACGGGATCGAGCTGGCCCTGATTGGGCGCAAGGGGCGCGACGTCTACCGGCGGCGGGGATTCGACGTCCTCCTCGAGCACGTGGGCATCTTCCAGCGGTTGACGTACGCGCACGCCGCCGAGATCGCCACCGCCGCCATCGAGGAGTTCGCCTCCGGCCGCGCGTCGAGCGTCCACATCGTCTACAACGAGTTCAAGTCGGTGATTGCGCAGCGCATCGTGCTCGAGCAGCTGCTGCCGATCCCCCGCCTTGACCAAGGCGCCACCGGTCCGACGACCGACTACTTGTACGAGCCGCCGGCCGACCAGATCTTCGCCGACCTGCTGCCGCGGCACGTGCAGGCGCAGGTGTACCGGGCGCTGCTCGAGTCGAACGCGGCGTTCTTCGCCGCGCAGATGACGGCGATGGATGCCGCGACGCGCAACTCGTCGGAGATGATCGACAGCCTGACGCTCTACATGAACAAGGTGCGGCAGGCGGCGATTACCCGCGAGATCATCGAAGTCGTCTCCGGCGCCGCCGCCACGTAGAACGAGGACACATCATGGCCACGCCAGCACCGACTGCACAGAAGACCGAGAAGGACGCGACGGCGCAGCGCACGGGCAAAGTCGTCCAGGTGATCGGGCCCGTGATCGACATCGAATTCCCGTCGGGCCTGCCTGCGATCTACAACGCCGTGCGGGTCGTGTCCGACGGCGCTGGCGGCGCCGCAAAGGTCGACGTGATCGCCGAGGTCGAGCAGCACCTGGGCGAGAACCGCGTCCGCGCGGTCGCGATGAAGCCGACCGACGGCATGACGCGCGGGATGACGGCAATCGACACCGGCGCGCCGATTTCCGTGCCTGTCGGGGCGGCCACGCTCGGGCGCGTGCTGAACGTCCTCGGCGAGCCGGTCGACTTTCCCGACCGGCCGGTCGAATCGAAGGAACGCTGGCCGATTCACCGCCACGCCCCGACGCTCGAGCAGCAGTCGACCGAGCTCCGTATGTTCGAGACCGGCATCAAGGTCATCGATCTGCTCGAACCGTACCTGCAGGGCGGCAAGATCGGCCTGTTCGGCGGCGCAGGGGTCGGCAAGACCGTCATCATCATGGAGCTGATTCACAACATCGCCCTGAAGCACGGCGGCGTCTCCGTGTTCGGCGGTGTCGGTGAACGCACGCGCGAAGGCAACGATCTCTGGCTCGAGTTCCAGGAGTCGGGCGTCATCGACATGAAGGACCCGAGCAAGTCGCGCGCGGCGCTCGTCTACGGCCAGATGACGGAACCGCCGGGCGCCCGCCTGCGCGTCGGCCTGTCGGCGCTGACGGTCGCGGAATACTTCCGCGATGCCGAAGGCAAGGACGTCCTGCTCTTCATCGACAACATCTTCCGCTTCACGCAGGCCGGCTCCGAGGTGTCGGCGCTGCTCGGCCGCATGCCGTCGGCGGTCGGCTACCAGCCGACGCTGCTCACCGAGATGGGCGAGCTGCAGGAGCGCATCACCTCGACGAAGAAAGGGTCGATTACCTCGGTACAGGCGATTTACGTTCCGGCGGACGACTACACCGATCCGGCGCCGGCGACGACGTTCGCGCACCTCGACGCCACGACGAACCTGTCGCGGCAGATCGCGGAGCTCGGGATTTATCCCGCGGTCGATCCGCTGGCATCGACCTCGCGCATTCTCGACCCGCGCGTCCTCGGCGAGGAGCACTACAACGTGGCGCGGAACGTCAAGCAGATCCTGCAGCGCTACAAGGACCTGCAGGACATCATCGCCATTCTCGGCATCGACGAGCTGTCGGAGGATGACAAGCTGACGGTCGCCCGCGCGCGGAAGCTGCAGCGGTTCCTGTCGCAGCCGTTCTTCGTCGCCGAACAGTTCACCGGCTTCAAGGGCAAGTACGTGCCGATCGCCGACACGGTGAAGGGCTTCAAGGCGATCGTCGAGGGCAAGCACGACGACCTGCCGGAGCAGGCGTTCTACATGGTCGGCACGATCGAAGAGGCGGTCGAGAAGGCCGCCGGCATAAAGGCGGCCTAGTGGCGGTTCCGTCGAGGGTCCTGCTCGAGATCGTCACGCCGGAGCGCTCGCTCGTGCGCGAGGAAGTGGACGAGGTGCAGGTGCCGGGCGCCGAGGGCTACTTCGGCGTGCTGCCGGGGCACGCACCGCTGCTGGCGATGTTGAAGAGCGGCGAGCTGTGGTATCGGATCGGCTCGCGCCGGGAGACGGTCCCGATTGCCGGCGGCTTCGTCGAAGTGCTTCCCGATCGTGTGACGGTCCTGGCGGAAGTGGCTGAAAGCGCCGCGACGAAGGTATAACAGAGGCCTGCTCACCAGTCTCCGCCAGCTTTTTCGCTATCGAGCGCTGATTTCCAGCCTGGTCGCGCGCGAGCTGAAGGCGCGGTACCGCGGCTCCGTCCTCGGCTTCTTCTGGTCGTTCATCAACCCGCTGCTGCTCCTGCTCGTCTACACGTTTGTTTTCACGGTCGTCCTGCCCGCCGTGCACCCGCCGGAGCTCGAGCCGTTCGCCCTGTTCCTCTTCTGCGGCATCCTGCCGTGGACCTGGTTCTCCTCGTCGCTTCTCGAATCGGCCAACGTGCTGATCGCGGGGGGCAACCTGATTCGCAAGGTGCTCTTTCCGGCCGAAGTGCTCCCGATCGTGACGGTGCTGGCCGGCCTGGTCCACTTCTGCTTCGGCTTGCCGATTCTCGCGGCGTTCCTGGTGTACTACGGCGTCCCGATCGTCGCCGGTGATCTGCTCTGGTTTCTTGTCGTCGTCTTCGTTCAGCTCGTGCTGACGCTCGGGCTCGCGCTGCTGCTCTCGGCGCTGGCCGTGCACTTCCGCGACATTCGCGACCTGCTGGCGAACCTGCTGACGCTCTGGTTCTTCGCCACGCCGATCATCTACGCGCTGTCGCAGGCGCCGGAGTCGGTGCGGCGCTTCCTCAACCTGAATCCGTTTACGCACCTCGCGGTCTCCTATCAGGAGGTCCTGTTTCGACCGGGATCGTTCACCGAGTGGCCGCGGCTGCTCGCGCTCGCGGCCGCGTCGGGCGTGGTCTTCGCCTTCGGGTACTTCGTCTTCGATCGGCTCAGGGACACGCTGGCGGAGGAAGTCTGAGGTGACAGCGATCGAAGTGCGCGGCGTGCGCAAGAGGTACCGGCGGTATGGCCGCCGCCGTCACTTCGGCACCTTCAAGAGCGCGTTCCTCGGCGGCCGCCTGCTGCGCGATTTGCGGCCGGACGAGACGTTCGACGCCCTGAAGGGCGTCTCGTTCGACGTGGCAGCCGGCACGACGTTCGGGATTGTCGGCCGCAACGGCTCGGGCAAGAGCACGATGCTCAAGCTCATTGCCGGGATCGGACGGCCGACGACGGGCACGGTGGCCGTTCGCGGCCGCGTGTCGGCGCTCATCGAGCTCGGCGCAGGCTTTCATCCCGAGATCTCCGGCCGGGAGAACGTCTACATCAACGGCATGATGCTCGGGCTCACCCGGCGCGAGATCGCCGCGCGCTTCGACGAGATCGTCGCATTCGCGGAGCTCGATGACTTCATCGACGCGCCCGTCAAGACCTACTCGTCCGGCATGTACATGCGCCTCGGGTTCGCCGTCGCAATCAACGTCGATCCCGACGTGCTCCTCGTCGACGAAGTGCTGGCGGTCGGCGACGAGGCGTTCACGCACAAGTGCCTCGACAAGTTTGCGGAGTTCCGCCGGAAGGGGCGCACCGTGCTTCTCGTCACCCATTCGCTCGACCTGGTGACGCGCTTCTGCGACGAGGCGCTCTGGCTCGACGCAGGAGTCGTGCGCATGCTGGGCGCCCCGCCGCGCGTCATCGACGCGTATCTCCAGGACGTCGCCAGGGCCGAGAACGTGGCGCTCGGCCGCGCCGCCGCGGAGGCGGTGGAGGCGGCCGCGGCGCCCGTCGAGGGACGGACGGCCGAAGCGCTCGTCGCCCCCACCGCGAATGCGGATGTTCGACCGGGGGCGGTGGCTTCCAACGAGCCGCCGGACATGTTCAAGGCCGACGAAGGACGCTGGGGGTCGCGCGAGGTCGAGATCACGGCGGTCGACCTCATCGGCCCCGACGGGCGGCCGGCGTACGTCTTCGAATCGGGCGATCCGCTCGAGATCCGGCTGCGGGTCGAGGCGCGCCAGCCGGTCACCGACCTCGTGTTCGGCATCGGCATCTTCAACGCCGAAGGGGTCTGTTGTTACGGCACGAACACGAAGATCGAGGGCGCCATATCCGGCGAGCTCGTCGGCGTCGGCGAAGTCGCCTTCGCGATCGAGCGCCTGGATCTCGTCGAGGGCACGTACAAGCTCGATGTCGCGGCGCACCGCGAGAACGGCGCGGCGTACGACTACCACCGCCTGCTGTACACGATGCGCGTCACCTCGCGGGCCCATGAGGTCGGCATCTTCCGACCGCCGCACCAGTGGCGATTCTCGGGCGGCGTCCGCGTCACCGGCCTCAAGGCATGAGCAGGGCCGCGACACGTGCCGAACGGCTGTCGGTGGACGAGGCCGCGGCGTTCGCGGCGCGCATGCGCGCGGACGGCCGCAGGGTGGTGTTCACCAACGGCGTCTTCGACCTGCTCCATCCCGGGCACGTCCGCTATCTCCGCGACGCGCGGCGCCTCGGCGATGCGCTCATCGTCGCCGTCAACTCCGATCGATCCGTCCGCGCCATCAAGGGCCTCGAGCGGCCGGTGACTCCCGAACACGAGCGTGCGGAGGTCCTGCTCGGCCTCGCCAGCGTCGACGCCGTGGTGATCTTCGACGAGGAGACGCCGCACGCGGTCATCAGCCGCGTTCAGCCCGACGTGCTGGTCAAGGGCGCCGACTGGGGTCCGAACGACATCGTCGGCCGCGACGTCGTGGAAGCGCGGGGCGGACGCGTAGTCCGGATCGAGCTGGCGCCTGGCTATTCCACGTCTCAGCTGATCGGCAGAATACGGCAATCTCGTACGTAGGCCGGGGTCCCGCCGCGCCCCTCGTCCCCAAGCGGCGGCCCCCGCGTATGTGACAATGAGCAATTCGCTCACCCCTGGGTCGCCCCGCGGTGGGCCTTTTGGCATGTACGCGAGATGACTGTTGTTCCATCGCTGACGCTGCGCGCGCTTTTCAGCCAGGCCGCCACGCGGGCGGGGCTGGAGACGCTCGTCCCGATTACGGCTGGGCTGACGCCCGCTGCGAAGGCGCTGGCGGCCGTGGCGGCCGCCAGAACGGCGCAGAGCCTGACGGTGCTGGTCGCGCCGACGGATCGGGACGTCGATGAGCTGACCGCCGACGCGCGCTTCTTCTACGCCGCGCTCGAAGGCGCCTCCGAGGCTGCGGCCGAGCAGGCCGTGCTCTCTCTCCCGTCGCTGCAGATCGACCCGTATCGCGGCATGGCGCCGCACTTCCGTGTCGCGGCAGCCCGCGCCCGCGCGCTGCATGCGGCTGCCACCGGGACCGCGCGGCTCATCGTCGCGTCTGCGGCCGGGCTCCTCCCCCGCGTGAGCCGGCCGGAACGACTGCTCCGGGCGTCGCTTGCCATCGCGTCGGGCACGGAAATCGAGCCCGATGCGCTCGCGGATCTGCTCGTCGACGCGGGATTCACCCGCGAAGACCCGGTCGACGAGCACGGCGCCTTCACCGTCCGCGGCGGCATCGTCGACCTGTTTCCGGCGGCCGACGCCGAGCCGGTCCGGATCGAGTTCGTGGGCGACATGGTCGAGTCGCTGCGCCGTTTCGACCCCGCGACGCAGCGGTCGATCGCCGCGACCGACCAGGTGTGGGTGGTGCCGCTGCGGGAACGGTTCGAAGACGACGCCGAATTGATGCCGGCGCTCGACTTTCTCGCCGTGCGCGGCATGCGCCTGATCGTGTCCGAGCACGAGCAGGTCCTGGAGCACGCCGGAAAGGTTCGCAATCAGCTCGATTCGAGCTACCGCGATGCGGCAGCCAGGGGCCACGTGGCGGCCGCGCCGCCGCACGAGGCGTTCGTGTCGCTGGATGACGTCGAAGCGCGGCTTGGCGGCGCGCCGCGGCTCGAGGAGCTCGCCGTCGACGAAGGCGGGCGCCACGTATCGTGTCAGCCCGCTTTGGAGTTTCGCGGCCGCGTTCCCGACTGGATCGCGGACGTTCGCGGGGCGCGCACGCGCGGCGACGCCGTCCTGTTCGTGGCCGACAGCCATGGCCGCGCCGAGCGGGCCGTCGAGATCCTGCAGGAATACGAGATCGTCGCGGTGCCGGTCGAACGCGCCGAGGACGCCCATGCAGCCTCGGTCCTCGTCGCGGTCGGGTCGCTTTCGCGCGGCTTCCGGCTCCCGGACGCGGCGCTCCAGATTTATGCGGAGACCGACGTCTTCGAGGAGGAGCGGCGCGCGGCCGAGAAGCGTCCCGGCGTCGCCCGGGCGTTCCTGTCCGACCTGCGCGACCTCAAGGTGGGCGATCTCGTCGTCCACGTCGACCACGGCATTGGCGAGTTCGTCGGGCTCAAACAGCTGGGCGTGCGCGGCACCACCGGCGACACGCAGGAATTCCTCGAGCTGCGGTATGCCGGCGACGACAAGCTGTTCGTCCCGGTCGAGCGGCTCGATCTCATTCAGAAGTACACGGGGGGCGCCCGGCCGTCGCTCGATCGGCTCGGCGGCGCCACGTGGGAGAAGGCGAAGACGCGCGTCAAGAAAGCGATGCGCGACATGGCCGAGGAGCTCCTGAAGCTCTACGCCCAGCGCAAAGCGGTGCCCGGCCATGCGTTCGCCCCCGATACGCACTGGCAGGAGGAATTCGAGGATGCGTTCCCTTACGAGCTGACGCCGGATCAGGCCACCGCGATCGCCGACATCAAGAAGGACATGGAGGCGCCGGCGCCGATGGATCGCCTCCTGTGCGGCGACGTCGGCTACGGCAAGACCGAGGTGGCGATGCGGGCGGCCTTCAAGGCCGTCATGGACGGCAAGCAGGTGGCGCTCCTGGCGCCGACGACGGTGCTGGCCTTTCAGCACCAGAAGACGCTGCGCGACCGCTTTGCCGGGTTTCCTATCACGATCGACATGGTCAGCCGCTTCCGGACGAAGCAGGACATCAAGGAGGTCCTGGCCGGCGTCGCGTCCGGCAAGGTCGACATCGTCGTCGGCACGCATCGCCTGCTCTCGAAAGACGTCACGTTCAAGGACCTCGGGCTGCTGATCGTCGACGAAGAGCAGCGGTTCGGCGTGGCGCACAAGGAGCGCATCAAGCAGCTGCGCAAGAAGGTCGACGTGCTGACGATGACGGCGACGCCGATTCCGCGGACGCTGAACATGTCGCTCGTCGGCATCCGCGACATGTCGATCATCGAGACGCCGCCGAAGGATCGGCTCTCGATCCAGACCAACGTCGTCAAGTTCGACGCGCCGGTGATCGAGCGCGCCATTCGGAACGAGATGGCGCGGGGCGGGCAGGTGTACTTCGTCCACAATCGCGTGGAATCGATCTACTCGGTCGGGAATCTTCTTCAGCGGCTCGTGCCCGAGGCCAGGGTCGTGGTCGGCCACGGCCAGATGAGCGAGGAGGAGCTCGAGCGCGCGATGCTCGGCTTCGTCGAGCGCAGATTCGACGTGCTGCTCGCGACGACGATCGTCGAGAACGGCCTCGACATTCCCAATGCGAACACAATCGTCGTCAATCGGGCGGATCGGTATGGACTGTCACAGCTCTATCAGCTCCGCGGCCGCGTCGGACGATCCGATCGGCCGGCGTATGCCTATCTGCTGATTCCGCCCCAGGAGTCGCTGTCGCCGGTCGCGCGGAAGCGGCTCGCCGCGATCAAGGAGTTCAGCGATCTCGGCAGCGGGTTCCGCGTCGCCGCGCTCGACCTCGAGATTCGCGGCGCCGGCAATCTCCTCGGCGGCGCACAGAGCGGCCACATCGACGCCGTCGGCTTCGAGATGTACATGAAGCTGCTCGAGGAGGCGGTTCGTGAGCTGAAGGGCGAGGAGATCGAAGAGGACGTCCGCGCGACGGTGAACCTGCGCGTCGATCTCAAGATCGACGAGGGTTACATCCCCGAGGTGAACCAGCGCCTGACCGTGTATCGCCGCGTGGCGGCCGCACGCACGGAGAAGGAGCTCGAGACGGTGCTCGAGGAGGTCCGCGATCGCTACGGCCCACCGCCCGATTCCGTGCTCAACCTCGCGGAGTACGGGCGGATACGCCTCATGGCCGACCGGCTCGGGATCGACACGATCGATCGCGAGGGACGTCTGGTCGTCATCAAGTTCCGGCCGCAGGCGAAGGTGGACCCGATGCGTCTCATCAAGGTCGTGCAAGGGCAGCCGGGAGCCACGCTGGTGCCGCCGGCGTCGTTGAAGCTCGACCTGGATGCCGATGGCCACAAGGGTCTGCGTCGCCCGCGCCAGGAAACCAGCTGGTGGACGGCCCGCGCCACCGCAGGCGCGGTCACGGCCGGGTTCACCAAGGAAGCGATCCTGCGGAAACCGGAAGGCGACCCGCGAGCGGAAGGCGGCATGTTCCCCCGGCTCGAGGAGCTCCTCGAGCGGTTGAGTTAAAATATTGATTTTGCAGGAATTGTCGATGCTGAAGCGAAGCGCCGTCCTCCTCCTTCTGGCCGCCGTGGCGACCGTCCCGCTCGGAGCGGAAATCATCGAGCAGGTCCTCGTCAACGTCAACGGCGACATTCTGACCAAGACCGAGTTCGAGCAGCGTCAGGTTGCGGCCCTCCGCACCCGACCGGAGCTCGCCAACGTGACGCCCGACAGCCCGGTGCTGCGCAAGGCGGTCCTGGAGGTCACGCCCCAGCTGATTCTCGAGGCGGTCGACGAGCTGCTGCTCATCCAGCGCGGGCGCGAGCTGGGACTCGTCCTCGGCGACGAGCAGTTCACCAGCATCGTCGAGAACATCAAGAAGTCGAACAACATCGAGAGCGACGAGCAGTTCCAGATGGCGCTCAAGCAGGAGGGGATGACGATGCCCGACCTGCGCCGGGCGCTCGAGCGCCAGATGCTCGCCTCCGAGGCGCAGCGGCGCGACGTGGTCGACAAAATCAGCGTCACCGAGGCAGAGGCACGCGCCTATTACGATGCGCACCGGGACGAATTCACCACGCCGTCGGAAGTCACACTCCGCGAGATCCTGATCGAAGTCCCGGTCACGGAGAAGGGCGTCAACGTCGCACAGGACGACGAGGCGAAGGCCGAGGCGGAAGAGGTGCGGAAGCGCCTGCTGGCCGGTGAGCCGTTTCCGCGGCTGGCAGCCGAATTCTCCGACGCGCCTTCGAAGGCCAATGGAGGCCTGATCGGGCCGTATCGCCAGAGCGAGCTCGCTGATGCGCTCCAGCAGCAGCTCGCGAAGCTGAAGGTCGGCGATCTCACCCAGGTGATTCGGGCAGCGAACGGGTACCAGATCCTCAAGCTCGAATCCCGCAGCGAGACGCGCATCCGGTCGTTCGACGAAGCGCGCGCGGATATCAGCAACAAGGTCGGGAGCGAGAAGATGACGGTCGAGCGGCTCAAGTACCTCGAGCGGCTTCGCGGCCAGGCAACGATCACCTGGCGCAACGACGAGCTGCGGAAGGCGTACGAGCAGGCGCTTGCGGAGCGGCGGAAGGCGCTCGCTGGATGACCGACGCCTGGTACGCGCTCTGGACCCGCTCCCGTCACGAGCAGGTCGTTCGTCAGCAGCTCGAGCAGAAGCACATCGAGACGTTCCTTCCAACGATTGCCCGATGGAGCCGATGGAAGGACCGGAAAAAGAAGATCGACTGGCCGCTGTTTCCGGGCTACTGCTTTGCGCGCTTCGATCCCCGCGACCGGCTGCCCGTCCTGAAGTGCACCGGCGTCGTCAACATCGTCTCGGTCGAAGGTGAGCCGGCGCCGATTCCGGAGCACGAGATCGAAGGGATTCGGCAGCTGGTCCAGAGCGATCTCGCCTACGATCCGTGTCCGTTGATTCGCGAGGGCATGATGGTGGAGGTCGTCCACGGTCCGCTCAAGGGCGTGATCGGCCGCCTCGTGCGCAAGGGGACGCGCGCGCGCCTCGTGCTCTCTGTCGATCTGATCGGTCAGGCGGTCAGCGTCGAGGTCGACGCGGCCGACGTGCGTCCGTACTAAAGTCCACATCCCAAAACCCACCTCCCAAGATGGACACTGCTACTTGTTGGGATTTGGATCTTGGGATTTGGGATTTGACATGAAGATCGGCAGTATCAATCTTTCGTCGCCTTTCGTCGTCGCACCGATGGCGGGGATGACCGACAGCGCCTTCCGCCGGCTGGTCAAGCGGCACGGCGGCTGCGGGCTCGTCGTGACGGAGATGGTGTCGTCCGAGGGCCTCGTGCGCGGGATCGACCGCACGCTGGAATACGCCGAGTACACGGAAGAAGAGCGCCCGGTCTCGATTCAGATCTTCGGCGGCGATCCCGACAAAATGGCGGCGGCGGCGCAGATCGTCGAAGGCATGGGCGCCGACATCGTCGACGTGAACATGGGCTGCCCGGTGCCGAAGATTGCGAAGCACAGCGCCGGATGCAGCCTGATGAAAGAGCCGCAGCACGCCGCGACGATCATCCGCGCGATGGCGCGCGCCGTGAGGATCCCTGTCACCGTGAAAATGCGCGCCGGTTGGAACGAGCGTACTCGAAACGCGCCCGACGTCGCTCGGCGGGTCGAGGATGCCGGCGCCGCTGCGGTGACGATTCACGGGCGGACGGCCGAACAGTCGTATTCCGGCGTCGCGGATTGGGATCTCGTGGCCGAAGTCGCCGAACGGCTCGCCATTCCGGTGTTCGGCAGCGGCGACTGCGTGGAGCCGGAGCAGGTCGTCGATCGTCTCGCGACGGGTGTCAGCGGTGTCCTCGTCGGCCGCGGCGTGCTGCGCAACCCGTGGATTCTGGCGCAGGCTGCCGATCTTCGCGCCGGACGGCCGGCGCGTACGGTGGCGCTCGCCGAACGGGGCCGCTTCCTCCACGAGTACGTCGATCTGCTGTTAAACGAGCGCGTGAACGAGCGCGAGGGGTTTCGGCACGTCGTGCCAGGAGCCGAGAACGGTCTGAGGCCTGAGGCCCGGGGCCTGGGGCCTGCTCCCGCGGGCGAAGCCCGCGGTCACGATCGCTGGGTGATCAACAAGATCCGCGCGCTCTGCAGCTGGTACTCGAAGGGGCTCGACGGCGGCTCGCACCTGCGGAGCCGTGTGAACGGCGCCACCTCGCTCGGCGAGCTGCGCGCCATCATTGACGAGTTCTTCTTCGCCGCGTGCGGCGCTACAGCGCGAAATTCAGCTGCGGCAGCCACAGCGCCCGTCTGATGAGGCGCCGCAGCGCTCGAACGCGGTGACGGTAGAGCCGGTGGGTCTTCATCGGTCCCCGGAGGTTCCAAGCGGCGTGCCATGGAAGGCGCCGGCGCGCCCTTCCGCCATCTCGAAGTCGTACACCAGGGCGTCGTCAACGGCCGCATAAAAACGCGCGGCCAGCTCCACGTGTGCCGGATGCTCGAGGTAGGCGCCGAGCGCGGACGCGTCGTCGAATTCCAGGATGGCGACATACGGGTAATCCGCCTGTTCCCGGGTCTCGTACGCGTGTCCGAGGACGACGCGCCGTCCGACGTGCCACGTCCGAATGGACGGGATGGAGCCGAGCGCCTTCTCAACCAGGCCGATGAGCGCCTGACGCGCCTCGGACGAGAGGTCGGCGCGCGGCCGAAACAGGATGACGTGCGCGATCATCAGCGGCGTCGATCGCCCGGCGGTTTCCCTTTTTTACCCTTGCCGCGCCGTTCGAAGCGCTGCTGGCGACGCTCGAGGTTGCGGGTCTTCCGTGCATTCTTGAAACGCTGCCGCGGGTCGCGGTGCTCGCCGCCGGGGCGCCAGTCCTGCCCGCGCCGCGTCGCCCGGCGGCGGCGCGCCGTCTCAGCCGCCTGCTGCGCCTCGTCGCGCGACGCCCAGAGCCGCCCGCGCGCGAAGTACTTCATCGCGGCGTCCGGGTGCTTTTGCTGGATGCGCTTGAACGTCGGCAGGAGCTCCGCCTGCTCGGCCGCGCGGAATGCGGTCGGCAGTCCGCCAGCGATGATGGTCCAGTAGGCGAAGCGTGGTGGCATGACTGACGCCCTTTACACCTGCCCCCTGATTCCGGGCCCCTGAATCCTCTTGAGTTTCTCCACGAGCGTCGTCCGCTTGATGCGAAGCAAGTCGGCGGCCCTGTTGCGGTTGCCGTTGGTGCGATCGAGCGCGTCCTGGATGAGATCGCGCTCGATGGTGGCAAGGTACTGCGGGAGATCGAGCCCCTCCTCCGGGAACTCCACGTACCGCGACCGCGACGCGTCGGGAGCCTGCTGCGCCTCCGGCGGCAGATCGCCGACGTCGATTTCGGACCGGCCGGCGCAGAGCGCGACGGCGCGCTCCATCGCGTTCTCGAGCTGCCGCACGTTGCCAGGCCAGTCGTACGCCATGAGCGCGCGCATGGCGCTCTGTGACGCGTGGACGGACGACCCCGGTGCGAACTTCGCGAGGAAGTGCTTGACGAGCAGCGGAATATCGTCGCGCCGGTCACGCAGCGGCGGCAGCTGGATCGGGATCACGTTGAGCCGATAGTAGAGGTCCTCGCGAAACGTGCCCTCGGCGACCATCCGCGTCAGGTCCGAGTTGGTGGCGGCAATCACGCGCACGTCCACTTTGATGGTCTGGTTGTCGCCGACGCGCTCGAACTCGCGCTCCTGGAGCGCGCGCAGCAGCTTCACCTGCAGCGCGGGGCTCATCGTCCCGACTTCGTCGAGGAAGAGCGTCCCCTTGTGCGCCTGCTCGAAGCGTCCCTGGCGCGTCCCGACGGCGCCCGTGAATGCGCCGCGCACGTGGCCGAAGAGCTCTGCCTCGAGCAGCGTTTCGGGGATCGCGCTGCAGTTCAGCGCGACGAACCGGTGCGTCCGGCGCGGGCTGTTGTGATGGATCGCCCGGGCGACCACTTCCTTCCCGGTGCCCGTCTCGCCGGTAATGAGGATCGTGCTGCTCGACCGGGCGACGGTTTCGAGCAACTGGAAGAGCGTCTGCATCGGACGACTGCGCCCCAAAATGCCGCCGAACTGGTAGCGCTCCTCGAGCTGCGAGCGCAGGTAGGCGTTCTCCGAGGCGAGGCGCCGCTGCTCGAGCGCCTTCTCCAGCACGTGCATCAGCTCGTCGAACTGGAACGGCTTGGCGACAAAGTCCGACGCGCCCCGTTTGATGGCGTCGACCGCGTCCTTGATCGTCCCGTAGCCGGTGATGACGATCGCGACGATGCCCGGGTATCGTTCGACCGCCGACTCGATGACCTGGCCGCCCTCGATGCCGGGCATCCGCAGGTCCGTGATGATGATGTCGAAGGCGAACTGCTCGAGGAGATCCAACGCCTTCTCGCCAGTCTCGGCTTCGACCACCTCGAACCCGCGCTCGCGCAGCCGCTCGGCGGTGATTGTCCGGAGCGCCGGCTCGTCGTCCACGAGGAGGATCTGGGGAGATGGCCCGGTCATCGGGGGCGCCAATATCCTGACACAGCAGGCCGCCGCGCCCTCCGAGGTCTCAGTCCCGCCCACCCTAACGGTTTACGGTGCACGACCGATAGAGCAAATGAGCACACGGAATTGAGCCTCAGGCCGTTGCCTCGGGGCCGCGAGAGAGCAGACATGGATCGCCAAATCTTGTCCATCATGGAGGCGTGCGAGGCGGTGGGTGTCAGCCGCCGCACGATCTACAACTGGATCTCCGCCGGCAAGGTCGAATACGTACGGACCGCTGGCGGCTCGATTCGCATCTTTGCCGATACGCTCTGGCGCGACGCGGCGCGTCCGACGCGTGTCGCAGCCGCCGTCAGCTCCCATGGGCGCCACGCGTGAACGGTGACTTGCGCGATCTGTTTCATCAGCTGAACAATCAGCTTGGAATCATCCTGGCGCACGCGGAGCTGCTCGAAGCACAGGCCGGCGACGAGCTGCGCCGCGCCCGCGCGGGACAAGTGGTCGCGAGTGTCCTCGACGCCATGGGCACCGCGCGTGAGATTCGTGAGCGATCGCTCGCCGAGCGCGTCTGACCGTTCGAGTCCCAGCCTCGTCCGACGTCGCATTTCCGTGCATAGGCGGCCGCGCCTGTCCCAGCCATAAACACGTGCCCATTTTGTAATCTGACACGTCAACACATTGGCGTTCCAGCCGCTCGAAACCGCCAACTTATTGACGATGTGCACAGTTTATCGCGGTTCCCCAATTACAATCCAGGGCCTCGATGGTGGCGGTAACGTGCAGAAATAAGAATTACTTACAGTCTGGATCCCTGCGTCGACGGGACTGCCGCGCTTAGAGGCTCGGCCATTTGGTACTGCGGTTGCCTTGGAGGGGCGCCGGAGGTTTCACCTGATGCGCCCCCCGAACGGCAAGACCGACCCGCGGGTTGTCGCCGCGCTTCCTTTCGTCGAACAGCTCGCGCGGCGGGTGGCGGCAACCATGCCCCATTCCATCGATATCGGCGACCTCGTCCAGGACGGCGTCATCGGTCTGATTGACGCGGCGCGGCGCTTCGACGCCGCGCGCGGCATCAAGTTCGAGACGTTCGCCGAGCGGCGGGTGCGCGGAGCAATGATTGACGCGCTGCGCAAGGACGCGTGGCCGCGGGGTGTCCGCCGCCAGCGCCGGGAGCTCGAAGCGGCGCGCGAGCAGCTCCGGCGCGAGCTCGGCTGCGAGCCGTCGCTTGCGGACCTGGCTGCGCGGGTCGGCTCCGACGAGAAGCGTCTCGGACGGACGATCGTCCGCATCAGCGCGATCGAGTCGACCTCGCCGCTCGCCAACAACGAACATCTGAACGAAGCGTCGCTGCCGCCCGCGCTGGTGCCGGCCGAGCCGGAGCAGCCCGATCGCGCATACGAGCGCGAGGAAACGAAGGCGCGCGTGCGCGCCGCGATTGCCTCGCTCCCGGCCCGCGAGCAGAAGGTCATCGGCCTCTATTACTACGGCGAGGCGACGATGAAACAGATCGGCGCCGAGATCGGCGTCAACGAGTCGCGTGTCTCTCAGCTCCACGCGCGCGCCATCCGGCGCCTGCGCGACGCGCTCGGGACGGCCGTGCCGGCCACCGACGCCGCGACGATCATGCGCAACGCCATCCTGGCCTTCCAGCACAAGCCGAAGATGGCGAGAGCCACGCTCGCCAGCCGCGGGTGGACCACGGGCGGAGGCCATACGGCCGGCTCGCCCGCCGTCGTGGTGTCTTATGCCAGCGCCTCTCGGACGGCTCGCAGCAAGTCGCCGAGCCGGAACGGCTTGGCGAGCCAGCGGCAGCCGCTGTCCTCCAGGAAGCGCTCGGCGTCGGTGCCGGCCACGTCGCCGGTGACGAAGATGACGCGGCGCGCGAGCGCCGGCGTCGCCGCGGCAATCGCCCGATAGAGCGTCATTCCGTCGATGCGCGGCATCTTCAGGTCGCAGACAATGGCGTCGTACGTCTTTTGCCGGATGCGGGCGAGCGCCTCTTCCCCGTCCGAGGCGTGATCGACCTGCAGCCCGGCATCCGTGAGCGCATCGCTGACCGCGCTGGCCAGCGCGAGCTCGTCCTCGACGAGGAGCACTGAGGCGCCGCGGACGGCTTCCATGGACGGCGCGGGCGGACGCGGTGGCCGTGCCTCGACGTCGGCGCCGCTGACCGGCAGCTCGACGACGAACGACGCGCCGCGCCCCGGACGCGACTCCACGAAGATGTGCCCGCCGTGCTCCTGCACGATCGCGTACGCCACGGTCAGGCCCAGGCCGGTCCCCTTTCCGACCTCCTTCGTCGTGAAGAACGGGTCGAAGATCTTCGTGCGCACGTCCACCGGGATTCCGGGGCCGTCATCGTTTACCTCGATCACTACTGCATCGTCGTCGCGGTCGTGCCACGTCCGGATGACGAGCGAGCCGCGCCCGTTGGCCGACAGCATCGCCTGTTCCGCATTGATGACGAGGTTCAGCAGGACCTGCTGGATCTGATGCGGGTCGGCGAACACCTGCGGGAGTCCTGACGCCAATGCTGCGTCGACGGCAATGTTGGTCAGGCGGTGCTCGTAGGCGCGCAGCGCGAGGGTGTCGGTGACCACCTGGTTGACGTCGACCATGGTGCGCGTCGATTGCCGCTTGCGCGCGAACGTCAGCAGGTTGCGGACGATGCGCGCGGCGCGTTCGGCTTCACCGAGGATGACGTCGACGCCGCGGCGCGCGGACGGGTCGAGCGTCTTTTCCGAGAGCCGCTCCGCCCAGCTCAGGATCGCCGCCAGCGGGTTGTTCAGCTCGTGCGCGACGCCGGAGATCGTTTGCCCGAGGGCGGCCATTTTTTCCGCCTGCAGGAGCTGCTGGTACAGATCGCGCGACTCGTCGTCGAGCTTCTTGCGCTCGCTCACATCGCGGATGAGGGCCTCGATGTCGAGTCGCGAATCGCCGGCGTCGGCATGCGCCGTTACCTCGACCCACACGGCGGAGCCATCGAGGCGCCGCATTCGGAGCAGATAGCCGTCGACGGCCCCCTCCGATCGCAGCCGCCCGAGGAAGGCCGCCCGGGCCGCCGGGTCGGCGAATCGATCGGGCGCAAACGGCGCCACACGCGCGTCGGGCGTGTCGCCCGGGTACCCGAAGGTTGTCTTCAGATACGGATTGGCCGCGACCGTCATGCCGGCCGTCGGTTCGCCCACGTCCACCGATCCGATGAAGACCCCCTCGCGCACCGCCTCGAACAGGCGGGCGAAGGCGGCGGCGCGATCGCGGGGCCGTCTGCTGTGAGCGCTCACGGGGCGACGATTATAATGGCGACGCTCCATGCGGCTGGGCGGTCGCAATCGCAATGACCTGTTCCTGCTGGTCGGCGTCACGGCCGCGCTCTTCACGATCGTCTCGCGGCCGCTCGGACGCATTCTCGACTACGCGCACCAGATCGATCAGGCGCGGGGTCTCCAGCTCCTGCCAGCGCTCGTCATTCTGGCCGTCGTCTTCGTTCTGCATCAGGTCCGCAAGCGGCACGAGAGCCGCGCGGAGGCGATCGCGGCCGCGGCCGAAGCGAAGCAGGCGACCATGCGCGCCGCCGACATGGAGCGGCTCGTCGAACTGGGCCAGGCGCTTGGCCACGCGCTGACGCACGAGGCGATCGCAGAAGCTGCGCATGCGCACCTTCCAGCCCTCGTCGAGAATCGGAGCGCCTGGGTGCTCGTCTGGGACAACGGCGGGTGGAAGCGCCTGGTCGCGCACGGCGACGTGTCGGTGGACGCCTGCCAGGAGGCGGCGCGGCGTGCGATCGGGTCAGCCGTCGGTACAGCCGAGGCCGGCGACGCCATGTGCTTCCCGATGTTTGCGGCGGGCAAGCCGGTCGGCGTGCTTGGCGTCGCGCCGCAGCCGGCCATCGCTGAGCCGCAGCGCGCCGTGCTCGCCGCCGCAGCGACGCTGCTCGGCGCCTCGCTGAAGAATGCGGAATTGTTTCATGTCATCCATGAGAACAGCGTCCGCGATTCGCTGACCGGCTGCTTCAACCGCCAGCACGGGCTCGAGGTCCTCGACGCCGAGCTTCGGCGCTCGCGCCGGTCGCGCCTGCCGATGGCGCTGCTCATGTTCGACCTCGACCATTTCAAGGACATCAACGACCAGTACGGCCACCTGTGCGGCGACGCGGTCCTCGCGGCGGTGGGGCAGCGGATGAAGAACGTGCTGCGCGGCAGCGACTTGAAGTGCCGCTGGGGCGGCGAGGAATTTCTCGTGCTGCTCCCGGATACGCCGTCGGCGGGCGCGCAGCGGGTCGCCGAGCTCCTCCGTCACGACCTCGAGGTGCATCCCGTCCCCTGGCGCGGAGGGGACGTCGAGGTCGAAGTCCGCGTCACAGCCAGCTTCGGTCTGACGGATGTGACGCCGGGGGAGATCGACGGCACCGCCATCATCGCGCGCGCCGACTCGGCGCTTTATCGTGCGAAAACGAACGGCAGAAACCGTGTCTGCGTGGCGACCGACACGGCGTCGGCCGTCACACCACCCGGCGCCCGCTGATCAGTCGCACGACGAACAGCACCACCGCGATGACCAGCAGGACGTAAATGAAGTTCCCCAGCGTGTAGCCGCTGACCATCCCGAGCAGCCACAAGATGATCAGGATGATCGCAATAGTTTCGAGCACGTCGGCACCTCCTCGTCATCCGAGAAGGCTGCAACGGTAGTGCCGTGCGCGCCTTACGCCTGAGGTGACGGAGCCGGACCGAGCGCAAACGTCATCGTGCCGCTGACGGCGACGCGGCCGTTGACGCGCGCGAAACCGTCGAGCTGGCCGACCCGGCTCCGCAGCCGCTTCACCCGCGCCTCGATCTCGACCACGTCGCCCGGACAGACCGGCAGCCGGTACCGGACGCGTTCGATGCCCGTCAGGAAGATCAGCTTCTCCCGATTCTCCGGCTTCGACAGGATCAGAATCGCGCCGACCTGCGCCACGGCTTCCGTCAGGATTGTCGGCGGTAACGCCGCCGGCGTGCCCGGCTGGTGCGCAAGGAACCGCTCGTTGAGCGAGATGTTCTTGATCCCGACGATGCGCTTGTCCGGCTCGAGCTCGGTGATCCGATCGACGAGCAGGAACGGATAGCGATGCGGCAGAATCCGCTCGATGGCGGCGTAGTCGAGCGGCAGGGTCAGCGAGGCTGGCACGAAGCGTTGAGTATACTGCACCGCATGCAGGTGCAGCCGCGCCCGCCGAGCGACAACGCGCTGCTCTCGACGCTCTTCGAGCTTGGACGCGAGGTGACGTCGGTCCTCGATCTCGAAGAGCTGCTCGCGAAGATCCCGCAGCTCATCGCGCGGCTCACGCGCTTCAACGCCTTCTCGGTGTATCTGCTCGACGAGCCGCGGCAGGAGCTGCGCATCGCCTATGCGACCGGCTATCCCGACGACGCGGTGCTGCGGCAGCGGCTGCGTGTCGGCCAGGGGGTCGTCGGCGCCGCCGTCGAGGAAGATCGCCCGATTCTCGTCAACGACATCCGCGGCGAGCCGCGATATCTCGGGCCGCTGCGCAACATGCTGTCGCAGCTCGCCGTACCGATGCGCCGCAAGGGGAAGGTCGTCGGCGCGCTCAACCTGCTCGCGGAGACCACCGACGCGTTCACGGCGCAGGACGAGGCGCTGCTCCGCCAGTTTGCCGCGCACGTCGCCGTGGCGCTCGAGAACGCCCGCCTGTTTCGCGCCGAGCGGCAGTACGTCGAGACGCTCGAGACCCTCGCCGAAATCGGCCGCGAGATGTCGTCGATTCTCGATCTCGATGTGCTGCTGACGCGCATCGCGAGCCTCACGAAGCGGCTGATCGACTATCGCACCTTCGGAATCCTGCTGCTCGACGAAGCAGCCGGCGAGCTGGAGCTGAAGTTTGCGGTCCGGTACGGCGACGAGAGCGGCGCGAAGCGCATGAAGCTCGGACAGGGTCTGGTCGGCTGGGCGGCGCAGCACAAGGAGCCGGTGCTCGTCGCCGACGTCTCCAACGACCCCCGCTACGTCAACCTCGTGCCCGACGTCCGTTCGGAGCTCGTCATTCCGATGCTCATCAAGGACCGCGTGATCGGCGTGTTCGACCTCGAAAGCCCCGAGCTCGACGCATTCACCAAGGAGCACCAGGAGCTGCTGACGCTACTCGCGAGCCAGGCGGCGGTCGCTATCGAGAACGCGCGGCTGTACGAGGAGGTGCGGCGCAACGAGGAGCGCATCGAGAAGGAGCTGCAGTTCGCCCAGCGGATCCAGCGGGCGCTGCTGCCGACGGAGCCGCCGACGCGGCTGCGCCACGCCGACGTCGCGGGGCGGTTTGCCGCGGCGCGCGAGCTGGGAGGCGACATCCACGACTTTCTCTCCCCCGAATCCAGCGCGCTGGTGATTGCCGTCGGCGATGTGTCGGGAAAGGGCGTCCCGGCGGCGCTGTACGGCGCGTTCGCCGCCGAGCTGGTGCGATCGCGGACATACCGCCGGCGGTACGAACCCGATCGGTTCAGCGTGTCCGGCGTGCTCGACGCGATGAACCGGATCCTCCATGAGCGCCAGCTCGAGGGGTATTACTGCACCCTCTGCTATGCGTTGTTCGATTTCAAGCGTCGGCTGCTGCTGATGTCGAATTCCGGGCTGCCCTATCCGATCCGGTGCGGGGCGACCGAATGCGGGCAGATTGCGCTGCCGGGCGTGCCGCTCGGATCGTTTCCGGCAATCACGTATGACGAAGTCGCCGTGCCGCTCGAGCGCGGCGACGTCTTCGTCTTCTGCACCGACGGGATCTACGAAGCGGCGAACGAGCAGGGCGCCGAGTTCGGCGCCCGCCGCGTCTGCGAGATCGTCAGCGCCCGCCGCGACGAGGACGCGCGGGCGATCGTCGACGCCATCTTCGACGCGGTCACCGCGTTCCGGGGGGGCGCGCCGCAGCACGACGACATGACGGCCGTCGCCGTGCGGATCACGACCTGACTTTCCGGTCCTCTTCGCGCAGGTGCAGGCCGATCGAGCGGCCGCCGAAGACGGCGAACTCGTTGACCTTGCCCCTGACCTGCACGCGCGTCCCGCGCGCCGGTACGCGGCCCGATTGCGACACCACGGTAATCTCGCCGCTCCCGTCGTCGATGTTGTAGACCTGGAACGGCAGCAGCGGCACGCCCCAGCTGCTGGTCACGACGCCCGTGATGCTGACGGACTTCGTGGCGTACTTCGTCGGCTGATCCTTCAGCTCGGCGACGCGGACTCCGCGCGCCGCACAACCCGCGATGACGACGGCGCTGACGAGCGCCGCGGCGATTGCTGTTCTCATATCTGCTCCAGAGATTGTCAGTTGTCGGTTATCAGTGATCAGCTCGTTGTCTCACGCTTCTGGTAACTGGCAACTGACAACTGGCAACTGACAACTGGGCAACTGTTAATTGGCCGCGCCCGACGGCTGGCCGGGATGCGGTGTTGCCAGCGCCTGCCTGAGAAAAGCATCCCGGGCCTTTGTCGACAGCGCGTCGTGCGCGGCCGCAGCCGTGCTGTTCAAAGCGCATGCCCGCTCGATTCGCAGGGATTCGGGCGAAATTCGACGGATGTGCGGCGGACGTCCTCGACGGAGGGCACAGATCTGCCGCTGAGCTGACCCGACTTTCGCGAAAGGCCCCGCGTCTTAAGAGACATTCAGGAGGGTGCGGTGGTGAGACACGTCATGGCGTGTGCCGTTGCGCTGGTCATCGTCGTTCCGTCGGTCGGGGCGCAGACCCGCGACCGCGATGTCGACGGATTCTTCGCGCAGCTCGGACGCGGGGCGTCGATTGGCGCGTCTGTTCGCGAGCTGACGGCGGAGGAGGTGTCGCGCGCGAAACTCGAAAGGGCCGGCGGCGTCCACGTGGTCGACGTGCAGGAGGGCAGTCCGGCGGAGCGGGCCGGCCTCCGCAGCGGTGACGTCATCGTGACCTTCGACGGCGAGCGTCTTCGCAGCGTGCGGCACTTCTCGCGCCTCGTGCGGGAAACGGCGCCCGATCGCGCGGTGCCGGCCGAGATCGTGCGCGGCGGCGCGCGGCACACGCTGACCATCGCTCCGGAAGCGACCGACGGGTTCGCCGGCCTGGTGCCCGAGATCCGGCGTGAGATCGAGCGCGGCCTTCGCACGCTGCCGCCGGATCTGCCGATGGGCCCTGCGTCGCGCGGCGCGCGCGGACGGCTCGGTGTCGCGCTGACGCCGCTGACCGATCAGCTCGCGTCGTACTTCGGCGTGAAGGAGGGCGCGCTCGTGTCGGCCGTCGACGCCGACTCGCCATCGGCGCGCGCGGGCATTCGGGCCGGCGACGTGCTGACCGCGATTGACGGCCGCACCGTGAGGGCGCCCGCCGATGTGAGCGCGAGCGCGCGCATGGCCGCGCGCGGCGCCACGCTCGACGTGCGCCTCGTGCGCGATCGAAAAGAGATGACCGTGAAGGTGACGATGGCGAACGATCAGCCGCCGATGGCGCCAGTCCGGCTGAAGCCGGACACCACGATCGAGGGCATCGTGGCGTACGTGGCGTCCGGCTCCAGCCAGACCTGATCAGAAGCGCTGCTGGATCGCGATGTTGACGCGCCCCATCTCGACGTCGTTCCGCCGCCACTGACGGTCGTACCTGGCGATCACCGTGGTCAGCGTCGCGAGATCGAGCCGTACGCCGCCGCTCAGCGTGTTCGCCCGAAAGTTGCCGATGCGATCGATCGAGAAGTTCTCGAAGTCCTCCACGCCGGCGGCATAGCCGGCCTCCAGCGACAGCCGCCGGAACAGACGGTACGCGCCGCGTAGCTGCGCCGTGTGACCGATCTCGACTGCGGTTCTGCTGCTCGTTTCCGTCACGGAGAAGCCGTACCGCGCCGCAACCGAGATCCGATCGGACGCCGTGAACGTGAGGGCCGGCGAGAGAAACGTCGTCCGCGCTCCTGTAAAGTCGAAATAGCGAAGCGACGCCGTCCAGACCGCCCGGCTGAAGACGTAGTCCACTTCGGCGAGGAAATCGCCTTCCGGCATCACGAGATTGCCGGGGCCGACGAGCAGGTGCGTGCGCACCGTCGTCGACGGCCGCCACGTCCATTCGACGCCGCCGCCCCCGCGCTGCTCGGACGTCGAGAACTTGCGCTGCGCCTGTGCGCGCCCGATGACGCGCAGCCGCTCCGACACACGGTAATTCACGGCGACATCGGCGCTCCGGCTGTCGGGCGTCGAGCCGCTGAACTGTTCGCCGAAGCCACGCGTCTCGATCCGGTGGAGGTACGCGAGCCGGGCATCCTCCAGGCGAAGGCGGTACTCGTCGATCGGCGTCAACGCCACCGCTCGCGTGTAGTACTCGATGGCGCGATCTGTTCGCCCTGTCTGCCGGTGCGCGCGGCCGAGCAGGGCCAGCACGGTGGCGTTCTGCGCCTCACGGTCCTGAAGCGAGTCGAGCAGCTCGATCGCCTCCTCGGCTTCGTTGTGTGCCAGGAGCGCCGCGGCGACGCCGACGGCCGCATCGAGGCTGGCGGGATCCTCCAGCAGCACGCTGCGATAGACCGATTCCGCCTGATCGGGATCACCCATGCGTTCGTGCAGCCGGGCGATCCAAAGGCGCGCCTGCAGATCGTTGGGGTTGCCGGCCGCCAGCCGACGGAAGGCCGCGAGCGCCTCGGCGTCGCGTCCTTCCTGCGCCAGCTGCTCGGCTTCCGCCGCCGTCTGCGCGAAGGCCGTGCCGGCCCAGGCAATCGCGAGCAAGAACGTGAACAGCAGTCGCCAGCGCATCTCGACTGAGATGTCGGCTTGGGTACGGGGGCGCTGTAGAGACTACGCGGTGCGCGCCTCGGCTTCGCTCGCGGGGGCGTCGCTGGCCGCCGGCCATGCAGCCACGGCTGTGGCGAGCTGGGCGGCCACCATCGCCGCGACGGCCTGCACGGCGGGATCCTGTTCGCGTCCGTCCCGGATTTCGAGCGCCAGCACGCCGATGCAGCTGGCGGGCGCGAACATCGGGGCGGCCAGCGCGCCGGGAGTGTTCGATTCGCCGGCGATGGCGGTGATGCGGCCCGTTCGCCATGCCGTCGCGACGACGTTGTCGGCGCTTCGCGCGATCGGGCCGAAGCGGGCCAGCCGCTCGGCCGGATAGCCGTGCCCCAGAACGGCAAAAAGCTGCTCGGCGGCGCTCATCCACAAGGTGACGCCGGAGGCGTGCAGCAGGTCTGCCGCGCGCGCGAAGAGCGGCGGCAGCGCGGCCGTCTGGGTCACGCGGGAGAGCTCCGTGCACAGTGCAGCAGCAGCAGCGAGATCGACGCTGAGACTACCCGATGTGGCGAAGGCGTCTGGCGTGCCTTGGGTGCCGGCACCCGGAGGTACCTGAGGCACGCCAGACACCGCAGGCGCCCTGGGCACTCTGAATAACAAACCCGCAACCGTCACCGGAAGGAGCATCAAGACCCCGACCGCCGCCCACCGCGCGCGGGCGACGTCTCTGAGCGCGGTTTCTGTCGCGGTCCGCTCGGCCCGCTGCACGTCGCGCAGCCGCGCCACCATGCCGTCGAGAATGTTGCGGCCGTCGCTGAAGATGACGTCGGCGGCCATCAGGTCCTGGCCCAGGGTCAGGTTCTCGCGCGTGCGCGCATCGACTTCCTGGAGCGCGTCGACCGACTGGGCCAATGCATCGAGCGCCCCCACCGCCTCCGTCGAGCGCAGACGCGGCCGGAGACCCTTCACCTCGCCGCGAAGGGCCTGGACGTGCGCGTCGGTCCGCTCGAACCAGGGTTCGTCGAGCTGCCCGGGCGCGACGTATCCCTGCTGCGCGGCGCCGGTTGCGGTGATGGCGTCGCGCATGCGATCGACGTGCGCGATGACGGTGTTCGAGGCAGCGACGGCGTCGGCCGCACGCCGGTCGATGGTCCAGAGAAACAATGCTGCGGCCAGGGGAGCGGCAAGCAGCAGCGTCAGTACCGTGATCCGAACCGATCGCGTCTGCATGCGAGAACAGGATAACACTGAACCTTGGTATGCTGACCGGGGATGGACAGCATTCTGCTCGTCGAAGACGAAAACGCGCTCCGCATGACGCTCGGCGACCGCCTGCGCAAAGAGGGCTACGTCGTCGATTGCGCGGTCGACGGCGAGGAAGGGTTCGCGAAAGCAACGCAGCTCCCCTTCGATCTGATCATCCTCGACCTCATGCTGCCGCGCCGCGATGGCCTGGACGTATGCAGCGGCATCCGCGGCTCCGGCGTGATTACACCGATTTTGATGCTCACGGCGCGCGGGCGGACGCCCGACAAAGTGGCTGGCCTCAAGATTGGCGCCGACGACTACGTCACCAAGCCATTCAAGATGCCGGAGCTGCTCGCGCGGATCGAAGCGCTCCTCCGGCGCGCGCCCACGCGCCCGGTGCCCCCCGCGGCCATCTACGAGTTCGGCCGGGTTCGCGTCGACATCCGCGGCACCGAGGTGGTGCGCGACGGCCAAGAGGTCGGGCTCTCCGCCCGTGAGTTCCAGCTCCTGCGCTTCTTTCTCGAGAACCAGGGGACCACGCTCAGCCGCGAGGATCTGCTGACGCGGGTCTGGGGCTACAGCGCCTCGACCTTCACACGCACGGTCGACGTCCACGTGGCGAGCCTGCGTCAGAAGCTCGAAGATGATCCGCGGCAGCCGCGCTTTTTCATCACCGTCCAGGGACTCGGCTACAAATTCAGGCCATCAGGACCATGAAGTTCTTCCGGGAGCGCGCCGGGCTCGCGGCGGTCCTCCTGCTGACGGCAGCGGCCATCATCGGGCTGGCGGTCCTGCAGTATCGCTGGAACCGCCAGGCGAGCGAGGCAACCGGCGTGCGGCTGGCCGACGCGCTGCAGCTGTCGATGGTCAACTGGCATCTCGACCTGTTCCGAAACCTCTCCGAGGTGTGCCTGACCATCCGGATGGCTGCGGAGTTCTCGCCGCAGGAGGACGTTAACCAGTTCGCCGATCGCTTCGCCGAATGGCGATCGATCGCCCGCTATCCCGACCTGGTCGCGAACGTGTACGTGGTCGACCGCCTGTCGCCCGACGGCGGCCTACGCACGTTCCACCTCGATCCCCGGACGCGGGCCTTCACGCGCGTGGACTGGCCGGCGACGCTCGGGGGCCTCGCGCGCGATTTGACGCCGTCGATCGTCGGCCCGCGCGGACCCGCGCCGGGTCCGGCGGCCGGCAACCAGCTGACCGAGAGCTTCTACAACATCGGCGCCGCGCTGCGCGACTGGCGCTTCGAGCCGGACATCCCCGCGCTCATCCGGCCGCTCAGCCTCGATTCGGCCGACGCGCGCGCGGCGGCCGGCGGCCAGGGCGCAGTGCAGTGGCTGGTGATTCAGCTCGACGAGAGCGTGCTCCGGACCCGCATCCTGCCGGACCTCGCGCACCGGTACTTCCAGGGCACTGACGGCCTGGACTACGAGGTGGCGGTCGTGAGCGGGTCGTCGTCCAAGCGGGTTATCTACACCTCCGATCCTGGATTCGGCGAGCAGGACGTCGTCGATGCCGACGGCCGAATGGACGTGTTTGGACGCCCCTGGGAAGAGGCGCCGCGCGCGCCAATCTCCATCTTCCACCGGACGTCCGACAACAGTGGACCGACGGCGGCCGTTGGCATCGCCTGGTTTCCGCTGCTGCGCGACACGCCGCCGACCGACGACTGGCAGCTCGTCGTCCGGCATCGCCGGGGCGGACCGCTCGGCGCGTTCGTCGCCGACATGCAGCGGCGTGGACTCGCGCTGAGCTTCGGGGCGCTGTTCCTTCTGGTCCTGAGCCTGTCGATGCTCGTCATTACGAGCGTTCGGGCGCAGCGGCTTGCACGCCTGCAGATGGACTTCGTCACCGCCGTGTCGCACGAGCTGCGCACGCCGCTGACGATCATCGGGTCGGCGGCGGACAACATCGCCAGCGGCGTCGTCGAAGGCCGCGCACAGCTGCACGAGTACGGCGCCGTCATCGGCGAGCAGGCGAGCCGGCTCTCGGGGCTCGTCGAACGCGTGCTGTTGTTTGCGGCGACGCGCGACGGGCAGCAGCGCTACGTGGTCCAGTCGTTGCCGCCCTCCGAGGTCATCCACGCCGCGCTGGCGAGCACGGAGGGGCTCATCCGGGCCGCGCAGTTCACGGTCGAACGCGACGTGCCGGCAGACCTGCCGCCGATCGTCGGCGAGCGCATGGCCGTCTCGCAGTGCGTGGAGAATCTCATCACCAACGCGCTCAAGTACAGCCGTGACGAGCGCTGGATCGGCATTCGCGCGCGCGTGGTCGATGAAGGGAAGGGCGAGCGGATGGTGCAGATCAGTGTCTCGGACCGCGGCATCGGCGTTGCGGCCGAGGACCTGCCGCACATCTTCGAGCCGTTCTACCGCAGCCCGTCGGTCCGCCGGTCGCAGATCCATGGCACCGGCCTGGGCCTGGCGCTGGCCAAGCAGGTGGCTGAGTCGATGGGGGGGACGCTGACCGTCCAGAGCGAGCCCGGCCGCGGCAGCACGTTCACGCTGTCGCTGCGGTGCGCCGCGCCGGCGACGGCCCCCCACACGGGCTCGGGGAGCCTCGACGGCCCTCTTTTTACAACCTCCTAACAACGGCCCAGCCGACGGCGGGATAAGCTGGCGCGCTGACGCGTCATGATCGCCCGGGTCCTTGCACTCATCCTGTCGGTCGCCCCATGCGCGTGGGCGGAGGAGCACCCGCAGCAACCGCCGCTGCCGCAGGCGGTGTCGTCCGCGCTGACGCTGCGCGCCGCCGTCACCCGCGCACTCGACAACTACCCAGCCGTTCGCGCCGCGCTCGCCAACGTGCAGGTGTCGGCCGCGGGCGTCGATTTCGCGCGCACCAGTTTACTTCCGCGCGCCGACGTGCTGTGGCAGATGAATCGCGCGACGCGCAACAGCGTGACCGGTCTGATCCTGCCGCAGCCGGTCGTCGCCGGCGTGTCGGGCGGAATTGGTGTCAACCGCAACGAGGCCGCCTGGAACAGCGCCACCGGCGTCCTGCTGAATTGGGAGCCGTTTGATTTCGGCGCGCGGCGAGCCCACGTGGCAGCGGCCGAATCGACGCTGCAGCGCACGAGCGCCGGCGCGGAGCTCACGCGGCTGCAGGTGGCCACGGCGGCGGCGGACAGCTTCGTTGGCGTCGTGGCAGCGGATCAGACCGTGCGCGCCGCAACGGCGGCCGTCGAGCGCGCGCGCGTGTTCTACGACGTGGTCGTCGCGCGGGTCAAAGCCGGGCTGCGCCCGGCGGTCGATGCCGAGCGCGCGCGCGCCGAACTGGCGGTGGCCGAGAACCAGCGCATCATCGCGGAGCAGAACGCCCGCATTGCCCGCGTGGTGCTGGCCCAGTACACCGGACAGGAGCCCGACACGATCAGCATTGCCTCAGGCCCGCTGCTCGATCTTCCGCCGGGGGACGCGCTTGCGGCGCTCGCGCCGCCCGCGCCGGTCACGCCTGCGGCGGTGCGCCAGCATCCGCTCGTGACGGAGCAGAACGCGGCAATCGAGGAGAGCCGTGCGCGGCTCCGCGCGGTGGAGCGCTCCTACGTGCCGCGCCTCAACGTGCTGTTCAACACGTACGCGCGCGGCAGCGGGGTCCTGCCCGACGGCAGCATCGAGCGCGGTCTCGCGGGGCTCGCTCCTGACGTGAGCAACTGGGCCGTCGGCATCAACGTGCTCTTCCCGCTGCTGGATCGCCCCGCGTTTTCGGCGCGGGTGCAGGGCGAGCGCCAGCGGCAGCTCGTCGAGACCGCGCGCTACGACCGCGTTGTCGAGGAGCTGGAAGCGCAGCTCGGGCGATCGCACGCGCTGCTCGACGGCGCGCGGCGCATTGCGGAGAACACGCCCTACCTGCTGGCCGCTGCGCGCGCGACGCACCAGCAGGCCACCGCACGCTACCAGGCGGGTCTCAGCAGCATCATCGAAGTCGCCGACGCGCAGCGCCTGCTGACGCAGGCGGAAATCGACGACTCGCTCGCGCGCCTCAACGTGTGGCGCGGTCTGCTGTTCGTGACGACCGCCCAGGGCAGTCTCGAGCCGTTCCTGCAGCGCGCGCAACCCTAGGCCTATGTGGTTCGTCCGACTGGCGCTGCGGCGCCCCGTTTCGATCCTCGTCGCCGTGCTGTCGCTGGCGCTCGCCTCCGCGCTGGCGATCGCGAGAATGCCGGTTGACATCTTTCCCGAGCTGGGCGCGCCGGCGATCTACGTCGCGCAGCCGTACGGCGGCCTCGATCCCCGGCAAATGGAGGCGTTTGCCACCTATTACTACGAGTACCACTTCCTCTACATCAACGGGATCGAGCACGTCGAATCCAAGAGCATCCAGAGCGCGTCGCTGATGAAGCTGGTGTTCCATCCGGGCACCGATATGAATCAGGCGATGGCCGAGACGGTCGCGTTCGTCAACCGCGCGCGCGCGCTCATGCCGCCCGGGGCGGTCCCGCCGTTCGTGCTGCGCTACGACGCCGGCAGCGTGCCGGTGGCGCAGCTCGTCTTCTCGAGCCCGATTCGCGGCCCGGGCGAGATGCAGGACATCGCGCTGAACCTCGTGCGGCCCGTGCTGGCGACGATTCCGGGCGTCTCGGCGCCGCCGCCGTTCGGCGGCAACCAGCGGACGATCGTCGTGCGGCTCGACCCCGATCGGATGCGCGAATACAAGGTGTCGCCGGAGGAGGCGGTCGCCGCGATGCGCGGCGCGTCGTTCATCTCGCCGTCCGGCAACGTCCGCACGGGCGACCTGATTCGCATCGCCACCAACAACGGCACGCTCGGCGACGACCTCGTGGCGATGCTCGACTCGCCGGTGCGCACCGGCACCGGGCCGACGGTGTACCTGCGCGACATTGCCACCATCGAAGACAGCACGGACATCATCGTCGGCTACGCGCACGTCGACGGCCGCAGGACCGTCTACATCCCTGTGACCAAACGATCCGATGCCTCGACGCTCGCGCTCGTCGAGAGCATCCGCGACGCCCTGCCGCGCATGCACGCCGTCGTCCCCGACGACGTGCAGATCCGGCTCGAGTTCGACCAGTCGCAGTATGTCGTGCAAGCGATCCGCAGCCTGATTACCGAAGGGTTGTCAGGCGCGTTGTTGACGGGGTTGATCGTCCTGCTGTTCCTGCGCGATCTGAGGAGCGCCGCGATCGTCATTCTCACGATCCCGTTCTCCCTGCTCGCGGCGATCGTGTGCCTGTGGGCGACCGGACAAACGATCAATCTGATGACGCTCGGCGGCCTGGCGCTCTCGGTCGGCCTCCTCGTCGATCAGGCTGTCGTGTTCGTCGAGAGTCTCCACACGCATCTCACGCAGGGCTTCTCACCGGGGCGCGCGGTGCTCGGGGCGGCACGGATGACCGCCGGACCGCTCCTGATGGCGCGGCTCGCGATCCTGGCGGTCTTTCTGCCGTCGTTCTTCATGGCGGGCGTCGGCGGACAGCTCTTCGTGCCGCTGACGCTGGCCGTCGGCTTCGTGATGATCGCGTCGTACTTCGTGGCCAGCACGGTCGTGCCGATTCTGTCGGCATGGTTCATCCCCCGCGGCAAGGACACCGAAGGACGGCTGATGGAACGGATTCAGCGCGTCCACCGGCGCGGGCTCGCTGCGCTGTTGCGGGCGCGATTCGTGCTGGTGCCTGCCTATCTCGTCGTCACGATCGGATTTCTGGCAGCGGCGCTGCCACGGCTGGGTGTCGAGATCTTCCCCGCGGCCGACACCGGCCAGTTCCAGCTGCGGCTGCGCGCGCTGACGGGCACGCGCATCGAGCGGACGGAGATCGCCGCGCTCGAGGCGCTCGACATCATTCGCGAAACGGTCGGCCCCACGAACGTTCGCATCAGCACCGCATTCGTGGGTGTTCAGGGGTCGGCCTACCCCGTGAACACGATCTACCTCTGGACGGGGGGACCGCACGAGGCAGTGCTGAAGGTGGCGCTTGCGGCCGACGCGCCGCTGCGCGGCGCCGCGCTGCGCGAGCAGCTGCGCGAGCGCTTCGCCGAGCAGCTCCCGGGCGTCGAGTTCTCGTTCGAGGCGGGCGACATCGTCAGCCAGGTGATGAGCTTCGGCTCGAACACCGATGTCGAAGTTGCCGTGCAGGGGTTCAACCTCGAGGCCAATCAGGCACACGCCGAGAAGGTCCGCACCGAGCTGGCCAAGATTCCGGCGCTGCGCGACCTGCAGTTCGGCCAGAAGCTCGATTACCCGACGCTGCACGTCGAAGTCGATCGGATTCGCGCCGGCCAGCAGGGGCTCACCGTGACCAACGTCGCCCGATCGCTGATTGCGGCAACGTCCTCGACGCGGTTCGTCGAGGCGAACTTCTGGCCTGACGCGCGCACCGGCGTCGCCTATCAGATTCAGGCCGAGATCCCGCAGGACCGGATGACGAGCCCCGAGGACATCGAAACCGTGCCGGTGCTGGCCGGGCCGGGACCGCGGCCGGTGCTCGTCGGCGACGTGGCGACGATCCGCGAGGGGACGATGCCGGGCGAGATTCACCGCTACAACATGCAGCGGCTGGTGAGCCTGACGGCCAATGTCGAGGGACAGTCGCTCGGCGCGGTGGCCGACGACATCCGCGCGGCGGTGGCGCGCGCCGGCGAGCCCCCGCGCGGGGCGACGGTGGAGGTCCGCGGGCGGATCCCGCCGCTCGCGGACACGATTGCGGGACTCCAGAACGGGCTGCTGCTGACCGTTGCGGTGATCTTCCTGCTGCTGGCGGCCAACTTCCAGTCGTTTCGCCTCGGCATCGCCGTCATCCTCATCGTGCCCGCGGTGCTCAGCGGTGTCGTCGCGATGCTGCTCGCGACGGGCACGACGCTCAACATCCAGTCGTTCATGGGCACGATCATGGTGCTCGGCGTGGCCGGGGCCGACGCCATCCTTCTGATCGCGTACGCAGAACGCTTCCGGCGCAACGGGAAGTCGGTCTTCGACGCCGCGTGGGACGGCGGGTGCGCCCGCCTCCGGGCGCTCCTCATGACGGTCAGTGCGATGACCGCCGGCATGATCCCGCTCGCGCTGGCGTTCGGCACGGGCGCCGAACAGGCGGCGCCCCTCGGCCGCGCCGTGATCGGCGGGCTGCTCTTCGGCACGCTTGGCACCATGTTCGTGCTGCCGGCCATCTATGCCATGTTCCAGGCGAACGCGCCGATCCACGCGCTGTCGCTCGATCCCGATGACCCGACCAGTCCTCATCATGAAGCCGCATAGATTCGCAATCGCGCTCGCCGTGTCCGCGGTCCTCGTCAGTGGTTCGGCGCCGCTGGCGCAGCAGATCGACCTGGTCAAGGTGGCCGCGCAGAAGCTCGAGCGGACCGTTCAGCTGCCAGGTGAGTTCGCGCCCTATCAGCGCGTATCCGTGTTCGCACGCGTGCCGTCCTTCGTTCGGGACGTGCACGTGGATCGCGGGAGCCTCGTCAAGCGCGGGCAGCTACTCGTGACGCTGACGGCGCCGGAGCTCGCAGCGCAGGTGGCGGAAACCGAGGCGCGCGCGCAGGCCGTGGTGCTCCAGCTCGCCGAGGCGGATGCGAAGCTGGTCAGCGCGAAGACGACAGCCGATATGCTCAAGACGGCGTCGAACACGCCCGGTGCCGTGTCGATGAGCGAAATCATCCTCGCCGAGCAGGCGTTTCAGGCGGCGCAGTCGGTGCGCAACGCCGTTGAGAACTCGGCCAAGGCGGCGCGGGCGGCCGCCGACGCGGTGAAGGAGCTGGCGAGCTACCTCGAGGTGCGTGCGCCGTTCGATGGGGTGATCACCGAGCGATTCGTGCACCCGGGCGCGCTCGTCGGGCCCGCCACGGCGGGTGTGTCGACGGCGCTCGTGCAGATCGAGCAGAACAACCGCCTCCGTCTCGTGGTCGCCGTTCCAGAAGCCCACGTCGCGGGGATCGCCCGCGGCGCCGCCGTGCCGTTCACCGTTCCGGCGCATCCGGGCGTCACCTTCACGGGCACGATCGCGCGGCCCGCCCACGCGCTCGACCCGCGTACGCGGTCGATGATGGTGGAGCTCGACGTCTCGAACGGGGACGGCCGGCTGGCCACCGGCATGTTCGCCGACGTCGCCTGGCCGGTCCGGCGCACGTCGACCTCGCTCGTCGTCCCGGCGACCGCCGTGGTCAGCACGACGGAGCGGACGTTCGTGATCCGCAGCCAGAGCGGCCAGGCGCAGTGGGTCACCGTGCGGCGCGGTGCGCCGATCGGCGAGATGGTCGAGGTGTTCGGCGATCTCCGCGCGGGCGATCTGGTCGTCCGCCGCGGCAACGACGAAATCCGCGAGGGAACCAGGCTGAACTGATTTACGGCCAGCCGATCCGCAGGCCCGTCACCCACGACGCGCCGGAATAGGCGCCGCCGTCGTTCGCTCGATCGCGCATGTTGGCGATCTGCACGCCGCTCTGCAGCTTCAGCTTGTGGCCATAGAAGAAGTAGTTGGCGCCGAGATACAGCTCGTTGTACAGGTCGCCGCGCGCGCGCACGACCCGGTTTTCATACGTGCCGAGCAGGATGCCGTTCGGTCCGTCGCTGTCGATGATCGTGTAGCGCGTGATGAACTGCAGCGTGTCGGTGGCGTTGTAGTACGGCATTGCGGTGAACGCCCGCAGGTCGCGCTGCCCGAGGTACCCCGCGGCCGTTGACACGTCGGTTCGCAGCCCCCACCGGTCCGTCTCGAGCTTCAGATTGACGGAGAGGATGTGCTCGAGCGGCCGCGTGAAGGTGTTGTCGCGGTCGGGACTCTGGTAAACGTAGTTGGCCGAGAGCAGCGCTTCCTTGACCGCGAGGCGTTTCGCGAAGTCATAGCCGACAACTCCCAGCAGGGCGGGGCTGCCGTCGAACTTTCCGAACTCCTTGTTGGCCTCACCGGCCGAGTACGCGCCGACGCGATAGTTCCATGACGCCACGCGACCCGAGACGCTCCCCCCGGGCAGATATTCCTGCGGAAACCAGATGTTGTTCGCCAGGTTGCTCCGATCGATCGTCAGCAGCTCCTTCGACGAGGTCGCTCCGTCCATCGTGTAGGGCATGCCCTGCTTGCCGACGGTGACGGTCACACGCGGGTTCCGGCTCCACTGCACGTAGACGTCGGTCAGGCGCAGGTAGAGTGGATCCACCTCCTGCGGGTTCAATTCGGCTTCAGCGGACACGGTGAACGTGCGAAAGAGCTGCAGCCGCGGACCGATGCGGAACCGCCGCGTGTTCCATTCGTCGTGGTCGCCTTCGTCGGCGTCGAGCGCCGCGAACTCGTGCTGGAAACGGCCGCTCAGCTGCACCCGCTGCACGACGCGATTCGACCGGTTCTCGTAGATGGTGAACCGCTGCCAGATGCGGTCGTAGGCCGAGCCCGCGTCCGCGCCGGTCGAGCTCTGTACCGCCGCGGGCGCGGGTGTCGTCTGCGCAGCGCCCGGACATGCCAACGCGAGCAGGAGCGCCAGGGTCAGAAAAGAAGATCTGTGCATAGCGCCTTGTGTACGACGCACAGGTTTCTGAGGCGTATCCCGGATGTTAACTCTCGGTAAACGACGGCGGAACCGCTCAGTACACCGGCAGGTACGGCGTGAGCCACTGCGCGATGATCGTGAAGCGGTCGGTGAAGATGAGCACGCCGATGACGACGAGGAGGGCGCCCGAGACGATCTCGATCTTGTGGTAGTGGCGGCGGATGCGCGCGAACGCCGCGAAGAAGCGATTGATGGCGAGCGCGGTCGCGAAGAACGGCACGCCGAGGCCGATCGAGTACGCCGACAGCAGCTGCACGCCCTGTCCCACCGTATCCTGCGTCGCGGCCACGGCAAGAATGCCGGCGAGAATCGGCCCGAGGCACGGCGTCCATCCGAAGGCAAATGCCATCCCGACGAGCGCCGCGCCGAGAAACCCTTCGGGCCGCTGCTGCGACGTCTGAACGCGCTTTTCCTGATAGAGCCATTCGATCCGCAGCACGCCCATCGTGTGGAGGCCGAAGAGGATCACGATGGCGCCGGCGATCTTCCCGAGGATGCTGAGGCGCGCCATCACGTACTGGCCGATGGCCGTCGCCGACGCGCCCAGGGCGACGAAGACGATCGTGAATCCCAGAATGAACGCCAGCGAGGCGAGGATGACCTGCCGGCGCGCCGCTGCCGGCGGTGCCACCGCAACGGCGGTCGCGCTCGCCGCGGCCGCGACCGGCGTCCCGCGTATCTCGTCGAGCGAGAGTCCCGAGATGTAGGAGAGATAGCCCGGGATGAGCGGGAGGACGCACGGCGAGATGAACGACAGGATGCCCGCGCCGAAGGCGGCCAGCAGCGTGACGTTTTCGGCCATGTCTACTTCTGCATCTTACTCGACGCGTTTCAGCGGGATCATCGGATAGGCGCCCTGGAGCGGCACGCCCTCCATCTGGACCGAATGCCCCTTCACGGGCGGCAGGTCCTGGTACAGGAAGTCCCACTTCCACCGCTCCGACGGGTTCGAGGCCTGGAGCCAGTTGCGCGCCGGGATGGGGCGCGTAAAGACGAGCCGTTCCGCCTCCGCGTACGGCGTGCCCGGCATCGCGGCCCCCAGCGCACGCCGCACGTCGGCGGCCGTCTCATGGCCCATGGTGAGCCCGAGCGCGCGCGCGAGGTTCACCAGAATCTGCCAGTCCTCGAGCGCCTCGCCGGGCGGCGCAATCGCGCGCGAGGCCGCCTGCACGCGCCCCTGATCGTTGGTGTAGATCGCATCCTTCTCGATCCACGTCGCGCCCGGCAACACGAAGTCGGCCGCCTCCGTCAGCGCGCTCGACACCACTCCCTGGACGATGAGCAGCGGCAGTGTGCCCTGCCGACGGGCCGCCGCGAGCCACGTGACGTCGCCGAGCGACCCCTCCGGCCCGGGATCGATCACGTATACGGCGGTGACGCGGCCGGCGTCCACTGTACGGCGCAGCTCGGTCAGATCCGCGGCGCCGTCGTTGCCGGCGCCCACTGCGAATCCCAGATCGCGCGCTCCGTTGACGTTGGGCGCGTCGGTGACCGGTACCATGAACTTCGTGCCCGCCGGCTGTGGCTTCTCGCTGCGCGTCCAGCTCACCGTGACCGCCGTCAGGCCGTCAGCGCCGATCAGCCCCTGCAGCATCTGCCTGAGGACGAACAACTCCTCGGTCGCCGCGTGGGCTGACACGAGAAAACGAACGCCGGTGCCGCCCCCGGCTGCGGCGTCCTGCAGGCGATCGCGGAGCCGCGGCAGCACGTCGTGCCATGCAGCCGCCTCGAGCGGCGCCGCCTGGCCGGAACCTGTCGACCCACGGCGCAGCATCGGCCGCCGGAGGCGCGCCTCCCCCTCGATCCAGTGATAGTTGAAGCGGCCGATGTCGCACATCCAGTAGCCGTTGACGTCGGGGTTGTAGCGCGGCGTCATGCGGATCAGCCGCGAGCCCCGCGCCCATTCGGGCTTCCCTTTCAGCCAGGCGCTCGTGCTGCATCCCTTCGAGCACAGCGTGCAGGTCGTGTCGACGACGCCCGGGTTGTCCCACGGGCGGCTCTTGAAGCGATAGTCCTTCGTCAGGATGGCGCCGACGGGGCAGACGTCCATCAGGTTGCCCGACAGCAGCGAGTGCACGCCGCGCTCTTCGAACGTGGCAATCTCGCTCCCGTAGCCGCGGTCGACGATGCCAATCTGCGCGTCGCCGTCGATTTCCTTCATGAAGCGCACGCAGCGGGTGCACAGGATGCAGCGCTGGCGATTGAGCATCAGCGTCGGCCCGAAGTCGACGTCACCCCTGACCCCCTCGCCGTCGAACACGCGCCGCGGAAAATCCATTCGGCTCTCGGCCGGCCCGAACGTGTACGAAAAATCCTGCAGCGGACACTCGCCGCCTTTGTCGCAGACCGGGCAGTCGAGCGGATGGTTGATAAGCAGGAACTCGAAGACGCCCGCGCGCGCCTCGACCACCTCCGGATCCCGCGTGGAGACGACCATACCGTCGGTGCAGACGGTCGAGCACGACGTCTGCAGCTTCGGCATCTTCTCGATCTTCACCACGCAGACGCGGCACGAGCCGTCGATGCTGATGCCGGGGTGATAGCAGTAGTAGGGAACCGAGATGCCCGCCTCGATGGCGGCCTGCAGCACCGTCCTGCCCTTGGCGACCGTGACCGACCGACCGTCGATGGTCAGCGTGACCGTGTCCATATCCGCTCGATCATATCAACTTCGAAGCTGAGCACAGGCGTTCGGTGGCATTCGACGTGCGCGTCGGAGGTCGTACGCGTGGCAGAATCACGGTGGTTCCAGAGTGCCGCTGAAGCGCGCCCGGATTCGGCCTCGCGCGCTGATATTCGCCGTCAGGCTCCTGGCGTGGACGGCGATCTACATGGTGACGGCATCGTTCCTCTGCTAGCTCGGGCCAACAGGGCTGGCCATAGCCCTGCTGGGGCTGTTCATCACACCGCGTGCCGCACTTGGCTCGTCGTGCCTCGGCGAGGCACAGCCGCCGTTCGTGCCGACCCATATCCTCATCAGTTCAGGGGGAGACCTGTCTCCGTTGAATGCTGAAAGAGTCCGCACGGAAATAACCGCGGACGCGGCGGATCCGACCTTCAGAACAGTTGCGACGAGACCGGTGTTCGTCTTCGAGTGCGTGCAGCGATAGCGTTGCCTACGTGCCGGGGATGCGCTCGAAGATCGCCACCGCGGCGAAATCGCGGTTGACCTGCACCTGCTTGACGGCGCCGTCCGTGGCGACCGTCCATTCGACGTGCCGATCGGTCACGGCGACCACTTCGTCCTGTGTCCGTCCATCGGCGTAGACGATCGACACCGTGACCGGCACGTCGAAGATCGCGCTGCCGACCTGCTCGAACTTGACGCTCACTTTGCCGCCGCCGAACGCGCTGCTGTAGCGCAGGCGCGGCAGCGCCGCTCCATAGATCCAGCGATCGAAGAAGCGTTCCAGCGAGCGGCCCGCTACCTCCTCGAACGCCGCGCGGAGGTCGTCGGTGCCCGCCTTGCGGAACTTTTGCGAGCTGTAGAAGCGCCGCACCGCGCGGAAGAAGTGCTCGTCGCCGACGAGCCGCCGCAGCATGTGGAGGACGGCCGCGCTCTTGTTGTAGACGAGCGCGCGGTAGACGCGCGGCTCGCCCCGCAGATGGCCGAGCCGCGAGCCGAGCGAGATCGGCCCTTCGTCGGACTCCGCGACCGCCCAGCGCCGGAACTGCCGCAGCATGTCGACGAATACGCGCTCCCCCCGCGCGTGACGCGCATACAGGGCGGCGAAGTACTGCGCGAACCCTTCGCTGAGCCACTGCTCGTGGTAGTTGCGCCATCCGACCGCCTGCCCCCACCACTGGTGCGCGATTTCGTGCGCGAGGAAGAACTCCGGAAAGCCGGAGAACGCCGCCGGGTCGTTTCGCCACGTCAGACGCGAGCCAGGAACCTGATTGTTCAGCACCGCGAAGTACCCGGGACTGTGGCCGCCCGGCAGCTCGTTCTCGACGAGCGCGACGGTCATCGACGAATACGGGGCCTCGCCGACCAGGCCGGCGTAGAACCGCATAATCGCCTCCACGTCGTCGACGAGCGTCTTGCCGCGCCCCTGCTGGCGCGGATTGGCGTCGATCGCGACGCCGATGCCGGCGCCGTCGGTCGGATCGCCCTGGCCCGGCGCGAGCCGCACCACCGTCTCGGCCGCGCGGACGAAGCGGCTCACGACGACGGCGAAATAGCGGAGCGGATCGCGCGCGAGGAACACGTGCGCGGGGCCGTCGGCGAGCGTCAGCAGGTCGCGCAGCGTCACCTCGTCGGCCGTCCGCGGCTGGCCGCTGGCGACGCAGCGGTAGCCGTCGGGCACGGTAATGCGCAGCGTGGCGGTGGCATAGTCGGGAATCGGATTCTGCGGATACCAGAAGGATCGGCTGCTCAGGAGAAAGTTGGGCTCCGTCGGAATGACCAGCGGCTCCTCTTGCACCCGCCCTTCGCCCGCCTGCGCCGACTCGTCCTCCACGTCCTGCGACATGATGCGGCCGGCGTACGACACGAGCAGTGTGATGTCGGTGTCGCGCGGGAGGGGTGCGGGGAAGTTCACGATGATGCTGTTCTGTTCGCGAACGCGCAGGTGCAGGAGCCGTCCGTAGTCGGGGCTGACGATCCCGCGGACCGCGAGGTCGTTGGCCAGCCGCAGCGTCAGCGAGGAAACGCCTCCGGTCCGCATTCGCAGCCGAAGGCGCGTGCGTCCCTCGATGAACTCGGTCTGCGGCTGGATGTTCGCCTCGATGTCGTAGTCGATGACGTCGTACTCCCGCTGGTCGTCCTCGTTGAACGAGAGGCCGCGCAGGGCGCGCCGCTGCGCCGACGGGTAGAGCGCAATCGTCCGGCGGCGCTCGCGTTCGATCAGCGTGATGTCCTCCGACTGCGTGCCCATCCTCGAATAGGTCAACGTCCCATGTCGCCGCGTCCGCACCTCGGCGAGAAAATCGCCGGGCGGCGGCAGCAGATACCAGATGTCGGGGCTCAGCTCCCGCAGATCGAGGCTGAAGGACTTGGGCCCTTCGCGCGCGAGCAGCTCCTGCGCGCGGCGCAGCTCGCGCGGATTGACGGCCGTGGGCGCCAGGTGGGCCATGCTGACGCGCGTCTCGAGCTCGGACGGGCTGAGGCGCACGAATGCCGCCTCGAACGCAGCCGACAGCGTGTCGGCGTCCGCGAAGATGCGCATCTGCCCGCGCTCGGTTTCCGGTCCGGGCGTGAATCGCATCACCCCGCTGCCGAACAGGGCGAGGCCTGTCACGCCGGCCTCCGCCTCGACGAGAAAGACCGACCCCTCCGTGAGCGTCAACAGCAGGTCCTCCGCCGCAATCGTCAGGTTGCGGGCGGTGAACTGCTTCGAGGCATTCACGCGCAGCCGGAACAGGCCGTCGATCGACGTGGCGATCTGCCCGGCCGTGATGCGCCAGCTGTCGGATGCCCCCCCCGCCGGTCGGCGCACGTCGAGCAGCAGCGTGACGATGCGGGCACGCCCGGCGGTCTCGACGAAGAGCTCCGCCACGATACGATACCCGTCGCCCGGGAGGGCGCCGCTCAGCGGCGCCCGGTCGCGCTCGACGACGAGCGCGCGGCGCACGCCGGCGACGAACAGCCCGCCGGCAAACGCGTCGACGTCCTCTGGAGGGAAGTTCGTCGAGACGAGCGAGGGAAAGTCACCCTGCCGACCTGCCTGAAGCAGCGCTTCGAAGCGACCGAGCAGCAGCGCGATACCGTCCGGCGCGGGGGCTGTCTGGGCGTAGGTGGAACCTGCGCAGGCGACCGCACACGCGAGAAACACGGCCAGGCGGCGACCCATGTGAGGCTCCGAATTGATGCTATCGCAAGATGCCCAGCTCGGTGCCGACGGCCTTGAAGGCGTCGAGCGCGAAATCGAGCTCCGCGCGCGTATGCGTCGCCGTGACGATCGTTCGCACACGGGCCTTGCCGCGCGGCACCGTCGGAAAGCCAATCCCCTGGGCAAAGACGCCCCTCGCGAAGAGGCGATCCGAGAGCTGCATCGCCAACGCGGCGTCCCCCACGATCACCGGCGTGATCGGGCTTTCGCTGGCGCCGGTATCGAATCCGAGCGCCGTCAGACCCGCTTTGAAGTAACGCGTGTTCTCCCAGAGTGCCGTGATGAGCTGCGGCTCCGATTCCAGCACGTCGAGCGCCGCAAGGCACGCGGCGGCGACCCCCGGCGGGTGCGCCGTCGAGAAGAGAAAGGGACGGGCACGATGGTAGAGAAACTCGATGAGCGCGCGGGAGCCCGCGACATAGCCGCCCAGCGCGCCGATCGCCTTCGACAACGTCCCCACCTGCACGTCGACGCGTCCGTGCAGACCGAAGTGATCGACGGTGCCGCGCCCCTGCTCCCCGAACACGCCGCTCGCATGCGCGTCGTCGACCATCATGATGCAGCCGAATTCCGCGGCGACCTCACACAGCGCCGGGAGTACGCCCAGGTCGCCGTCCATGCTGAAGACGCCGTCCGTGATGATCAGCTTCCGCTGCTCGCGCGGCAACGCTTCGACAATCTGCCGCGCGGCGGCGGCGTTGCGATGGGGGAAGACCTTGATCGTGGCGCGGCTCAGGCGTGCGCCGTCGATGATGCTCGCGTGGTTCAACTCATCCGAGACGATCACGTCGTCGCGACCGAGGATGGAGGAGACGGTACCGGCGTTGGCGGTAAACCCGCTCTGGAATACGACCGCTGCCTCCGTCCGCTTGAAGGCCGCAAGCCGCCGCTCGAGCTCCATGTGGATTTCCATGGTGCCGGCGATCGTCCGGACCGATCCCGAGCCGACGCCGAATCGGCGCGTCGCCTCGATCGCCCGCTCGCGCAGCCTCGGATGCGTCGTCAGGCCGAGGTAGTTGTTGGAGGAAAGGTTGACGACGCTGCGGTGGTCGATCGAGGTGCGCGCTTTCTGTTCCTCGTCGAGCACGCGCAGGCGCCGATAGAGACCCTGATCGCGAAGTGCCTGCAGCTCACTGGAAAGATAATGCAGTGGGTCATGGCGCACGCGCCAGTATAGCGTTCGGATCGTTCGAGCCGTTCGGATCGTTCAGAAGAACAGAATCAGCATCCACGGTGCGACCGCCGCCGTCAGATAGAAGCCGGCGAGCAGTGCGACGACAGAATGGATCTGGTTCAGATGGAGACACACGCCGAGCGCGGCCGCCGCGACTTTCGCGCTCAGCAGTCCGAGCCCATGGCCCATCTCGGTCATGAGCGCCGCGACGATCGGATTGCCTTCCATGCCGATGCCGAATGCGGTGACGCCGAGGTACGTGAGGACGCCATCGAGGCATTGCATGAGGAGAAAAAACACGAGCGCAACCTTGCCGAACCACGCGGAACCCATCCGCCGGGGTACACGGCAATCGACGTACCACGTTCGAGCATCTAGGGCAGGCGGAACAGGATGTCCGAGCCGTCGCGAAACAGCTCGACCGCGCCGGCGCCGCGGAGCACAGCCGTAATTGCGCCGCCCTCCACGCCCACGTACGCGCCCTCGTGCAGGATCGCGTGTGTCGCGCCGCTCGCGCGGAGCGCGTCGAGTGCCAACTGGGGATAGCGAGGCACATCCGCGAGCGCTGTCTGCAGGCGCGCGTAGTGAGGCGGAAAGAGACCGCTGTATCCGTTCACGAGAGGGCGCCGATGAACGGCCGAGTAGTACATCGCGCGGAGGTCGTAGTCCGGTTGCCCGAGCGGCAGTTCGATGACGACGGTATTGCCGGGTTCGCGCGCCATGGCGTGATAGACGGCTGGCGCGCGTGCGGGGCGGTAGATGCGCGCCTCGGGCGTGGTGAAGTCGCGCAGCGGGGTGATGCCATTGACCACGAACGGCACCTGCGTCGCTTCGAGCAGGAAGAACGCCACCAGCGCGATCAGCGCGCGTCGGCCGGTCCGCGTCCGTGTGAAGACCGCGGCGCCATAGCCGCCCAGCACCGACAGCATGAACGCGACAATCATCGCGAGGCGCGCGGGCACGCGGAGCCCGTCGTAGCCGGGCACGGACTCCAGCAAGATCCGGTACGGCGCCGCAATCTCGACGGGTCGGCCGAGCGATTGCGGCGACGGTCCGAGCGACAGCCAGACCGCGGTCACGAGCGCGAGCCCGAAGAAACCACGATCGCGCATGAAGGCGCGAAGCCGCGCGCGGGCAGCGGGTGACACGAGCAGCCACAGTCCCAGAAGAATGGCCGCGCGCAGCAGGAGTTGGTTGATGTTGCTCATGCGCAGCGCGACGGGTCCGAGGCCGACGTTGATGCGGCGCAGCATCAGCGTGAGAGCCGCGGCACACGCGTGACCGATGGCGGCGGCCGCGAGGAGCCGCGTGAACCACCGCGGACCGATTCCAGACGTACGCGGGGCGGGTTCCGCCGAGCGTGCGAAGAGGGGCGAGGCGAATCCGCCGAGGATTCCGATTGCCGCGAGCAGCAGCGGCACCAGCCCCGGAAACAGCTCGCCCTCCGGCTTCGGCATCGCCTGCACGAGTGAGCCCCAGATGCGCTGTTCCGGAAACGCCGTCGCGTACGAGTAGACGTCGGCGGAGAAGCGCGACACTTCGGTGAGCGACCGCGTCCCAAGGCCCTGCGCGCGCACCGCCGCGTACGGCAGCAGAAACGGAACGACGAGCACCGCCACGCACAAGCCCGCGCCGACGATCGCGATCCAGACCCGCGCGCCGCGCCATAGCCGTTGACGAGTGAGCTCCCAGACGGCGAACGCGATCGCGAATGGCGTGAAGTAGAGGAGGTAATAACCGGACGAGAGCGCCTGCGCGACGAGCGCCAGCGCCGCACCCGCCAGCGCGAGAGAACGCGAGCCGGAGGAACGGACGTACCGTGCGAGGCCATAGAAGACGAACGGCATCCACTGCGACGACAGCACCTGCACGTGCGACGACTGCGCGAGGCGGTAGGGCGCGAACGCGAACAGCAGTCCCGCGACGAGCGCGGCGACGGCGCTGCCGGTCAGCTCGCGCACCAACAGGTACATGCCGAGCCCGGACAGGACGAACGTGGACAGGAAGAGCAGGTTGTAGCCGAGAATCGGGTTTCCGGTGAGCAGGATGACGGGAAGTACCTGGAGCGCCTGGGGCACCAGATGGTCCGAATAGGCGAGCGCCAGCGGCGCAGGATGGAAAATGCGCGCGTCGAAGAAGTCCCGCAGCCGTGACAGATCGCCCGTCAGCAGTCGCTGGATCTGCTCGACGTCCCAGGTGAGGATCCAGATGTTGAGCAGCGGATCGCCGAGGTCCCACGCGACGTCGCGCGCCAGGCCGCGGGCGAGCGGCCAGGTCGTGGCGATAGACAGAAGCAGATAGATGGCGAACGCGTGCGCGGCCCGCGGCGCCCCGCGACCGGGCTCGGGGCCGGCCATCAGTCGCGCGACACTTCGGACACGAGCTCCTCGAACAGCACCTGCAGAATCGCCACGGTCGGAACAGCGAGAATCGCCCCGACGACGCCGAGCAGCGTGCCGCCGAGCAGGAGCGCCACGATGACCGCCACCGCGCTGACGCCGACCTGCCGCTCCATCACCTTCGGCACGAGCACGTGATTCTCGACCTGCTGTTGGACGAGGAAGAACACGGCCACGCCGAGCGCGAGCGCCGGCGACACCGTGAACGCGACGCCGATCGCCGGCACCGCGGCCAGCAGCGGCCCCACAATCGGAATCAGCTCGCCGATGCCGGCGATGAGCGCCAGCACGTAGAAATACGGCACGCCCATGAGATAGAGGCCGATGGCCGCGGTCGTGCCGATGATGGCGCCGAGCAGGAGCTGGCCGCCGAGCCAGGCGCTCACCTTGTGGGTGACGCGGAGGCACGCGTCCTCCACGCGGGGCCGCTCCGCCGGCGGAAACAGCCGTACGAAGAGCCGCACGAGATTACCCGCGTCGACCAGGAGATAGAACGCAAGGATCAGGATGGCAATGAGGCCGAATATGCCGCCGATGAATCCCGAGACGGCGGCGACCACCGTGCCGACCGCGTCGGTCCCGACCGGCGCCTGCGCAATCGCCTCGCGGACGGAGATTTCACGCGCGAGCAAACCGCGATCGATCAGCCACTGTTGCCCGCGCTGCAGCATCTCCGGCAGCGCGGCCCAGAGATCGCGCGCCTGCATGACGAGCGGCGGGATGACGAGAATGCCGAGACCGATGACCACCGCGAGAAAACAGACGTAGATGATCAGAATGGCCGTCCATCGCGGCATGGGGCGGCGGCCGACGAGCGGCTGCCGCTCGATCGCCGCGGCAAGCGGGGCGAGGCCGATCGCCACGAGCGCGCTGATGTAGATGAGGAGGAGCGCCCCGCGGGCCAGATAGAGCGCCCAGGCGAGCGCCGCCGTGAACACCAGCCCCGCGAGGGCGTAGCGGATCAGCGCGCGCGCGTCGTTTCGCGTCACCCTCGAGCGAGGTACTCGCGCGTGAACGCGGCGATATCCGCGTAGATCGACCGCAGCTCGCCGGGATCCGCGAGGAAGACGATTCGGAACGTCCCCTCTTCCGGCCGCATGCCGAACCCGGAGCCGTAGACGACGAGGATGCCGGTCGCGCGCAGCAGCTCGAGCACGTAGTCCTCATCGGTCCGCCCCTGCGGCAGCGAGACCGCGGGCATCGCGTAGAACGCCGCCCGCGGCAGGACACACCGCATCCCGGGGATCGCGCAGAGCGCGTCAGCCGTGAGGCGCGCCCGCTCGGCCAGCGCACGGCGGAATCGCACCTGGTGCGAGCGGTCGCCGGCCAGCGCCGCCACGACCGCGTACTGCATCGGCGCCGGGCTGCACAGCCGCCCGTCGGCCAGCTTCCTGACGGCGGCGAGTACGTTGTCGAGCCGTCGTGTCGCGGAGACGACGAGCCATCCCGTACGCCACCCTGGCGCGAGATAGGCCTTCGACAGGCTCGACAGCGAGATGATCGGCGCGTCGGGATCGAGCGTCGACAAGAGGGGCGACGGCTCGTCGAAGGCCGTGTCCGCGTACACCTCGTCCGCGAGAATCGTCAGGCCGTACCGCTCGGCCAATTCGATCAGCGCCCGGCGCACCGGCGCCGGATAGACGGCGCCCGTCGGATTGTTCGGGTCGATGATCACGAGCACCCGCGTGCGCGGCGTCACCAGCGTGCGCAGATGATCGAGGTCGGGCAGCCATTCGTGGTTCGGATCGGTCCGGTAGTAGCGCGGACGCGCGTTGATCGTCGCGAGGACGGCGGTATAGAGCGGATAGGTCGGCGACGGGACGAGCACCTCGTCGCCCTCGTCGGCGAGCGCGTTGAGCGCGAGATCGATACCCTCGGATGTTCCCGTCGTGATCACCACGCGATCCGGCGAGACCCCCACGCCGCGCGCGGCGTAATCGGCTGCGACCGCTTCGCGCGCCTCGAGAATTCCCACCGAGGGCAGGTAGCCGTTATGGCCGTCGCGCAGGGCACGCGTCACCGCCTCGATGAGGTGCGGCGGCGTGTGGAAGCCGAAGGCGACCGGGTCGCCGATGTTGAGATACCTGACGCGGGTGCCCCGAGCCTCGAGGGCCTGGGCGGCCGCGACGATGTTGCGGATGGCGTAGGAGAAGCGATCGACACGCGCCGCGACCGGAATGGGCTGCACCAGCTTGGACGTCGGCATTCGCTCAACATCTTAGAGCACCCCAACGCGCAAAATCCGCGCGTTCGGGCCGCGTCGTGCGCCGCGTTCCCGCAGAGCCCGTCCCGGCCGCTTTTTACATCCGGCAACTCGCGGGCGTGTAACAATTACATCAGGCGACGCGATTGCAGCCCTTCATCGAGGCTCCAGTCGCTGTAAGTCTTTGTATCTACGAGAGTACCCCTCCTGGCAAGACGCTTGAACGTAAGCGACGCCGTGCGGAGACCCCTCTCGGCCATCATCGTGGCAACGATGCTGGTCGTTCCGCCTCTCGGCGTGCAAAACGTTGAGCCGGCGGATCGGCAGTCGGTCGCGACGTTTCGCGGCGGGGTCGAGGTGGTGTCGATCAGCGCGGCCGTCCGCGATCGCCGGGGCCGCGTCGTGCGCGACCTCAAGCGGACCGACTTCGAGGTCATCGACAGCGGCAACGTCCGGGAGATTCGCGACTTCTATTCGGGCGAGGCGCCCATCAGCCTCGCTCTGCTGCTCGATATCAGCGGCAGCATGGCGGTCGGCGGTAACATGGATCGCGCGCGGCATGCGGTGCACGTCGTGACGGGCCTGCTGACGCGCGGCGGCGACGAGGCGGCGCTCTTCACCTTCGACGCGAAGCTGCACGAGGTGGTGGGGTTCACGACTGACTTGGATCGCGTGCGCCGCGTCAGCCTCGAGGGCCGGCCGTGGGGGCTGACGTCGCTCTACGATGCGGTGGCGCACGCGGCACGGGAGGTCGCCGGGCGCGCCAATCGCCATCGCGCGCTGCTCGTCATCAGCGACGGCGTCGACACGGGCAGCCGGCTGACGGCGCCCGAGGTATCCGGGATTGCCGCATCAATCGACGTGCCCGTGTACCTGTTAGTGGTGGTGACGCCGCTCGACCATCCTGGCGATCGGCTGTCGGTTGTTGTCGACGGCGCGTCCGCCAGCACCGCCACGCTCGCGGACCTGTCGCGGTGGACCGGCGGCGACATGCGCATAGCGAGCGCGCCGGCGCATACCGTCGAGGCTGCGCGCGATCTGCTCGGCGAACTGCGGTATCAGTACCTCATCACATTCGAGCCGGATCCACGCCCGGGCTGGCATCCGCTCGAAGTCCGTACCCGCGACCGCGACCTGATGGTGCACGCGCGCGGCGGGTACATGTCTGGCCCGGCGAATTCAGGTGATAGTCGGTAACGCTACCGGCTAGTGAGAGAAGGAGAAGAAGAACCATGCGGAAGACGTTGCTGGCGGGAGCCATTATTGCCCTGAGCGTCGCGGTCGCACCGGCGTGCGCCACGAAGGGATTCGTTCGCGAGGAAGTAGGAGCAGTCAATAACAAAGTCGACACGCTGAGCGGCACGGTCGAGCAGACGCAGCAGCGCGTCGGTCAGACCGAGCAGCGGATTGGCCAGAACGAGCAGCGGATCGGCGCCGTCGATCAGAAGGCCGAAGCGGCGGGGAAGGCGGCGGCCGACGCACGGACGGCGGCGGGCACCGCGCAGAGCGCGGCGGAAAAGGCGCAGGCGGCGGCCAGCGAGGCGAGCGGACGCGTCGACACCGTCGCGGCCGAAGTGCGGAAGCTGATTTACGAGGTCACCCTGAGCGAGGACCAGGGCAACTTCCGGCTCGGCTCGGCGGATCTGCCCGACGAGGCCAAGGCGCGGCTGGACACCGTCGTCGGCCAGCTCAAGTCGAAGCAGCAGAATATGTTCATCGAGATCGAGGGACACACGGACAACGTCGGCTCAGCCGATTACAACGAGCAACTGGGTCTCGAGCGGGCGGAGGCCGTGAAGCGGTACCTCTATGAGCAGCACCAGATTCCGCTCCACCGCATCAACGTCATCAGCTTCGGCGAGGCGAAGCCGGTGGCGCCGAACAACACGCGTCAGGGGCGCGCGCAGAACCGGCGCGTGGTCGTCAAGGTTCTGTCGTAACGATCGACTATCTGAGGCTCGCGAGGGCGACGGTGGCCCTCGCGAGCTCTGTCTCTTTTTCCCTCACCACCACGTCATAGGTCGCTTGCGCATCGAGGGGCGCGCCGTCGAAGCTCGCCACGAGCGTTCCGCCGAGTGTCGGCTGCCCGCTGGCCGTGACCCAGGGCGCCGGGTACGGAGACCGGGTGGGCCCCGAGTCGAGCCGGGGGCTGAAACGCGGCACGCGCCGCAGGCTGCGCGGACGGATCAGAGAGCCAGACGGCCGGCTCGCCAGCAGCACCTCGTAGGCTGGCACGCCGACGTGGGCGTTCTGGGGATGAAAGGTCAGCTCAACCAACACGTCGAGCGTCTGACCGTGCCCGGCGAGAACCGCCTGCGCCTCCTGCTGCCGAAAGGCGCGGCCGCCCAGCGCTTCACGCTCCTCGACGGCGAGGACGACGCGACGAAAGGGTGTGACGAGCTCGACGTAATCGACGGGCGGGACGCGGACGTCAAGGCGGTAGGCGCGATGGTAGTCGACGCGGACGCGATCGATGCGCGACTGGCCGATGCGAATCGCCTCGGCAATCGCCTCGGCGCCGATCGCCGTGTCGTACGCGGCGCCGCGGCCGGCGGCGATGACCAGCATCGCGGCCAGCAGACAGCGCAACTCCCAACTCCCACACACGCCAACTCCCACCCCCCAAATTCTAAGCCTCGCAATTGCGAGTTGGGAGTGTGGGAGCTGGCAGCCCGGGGGTTGTCGGTTATCGCCCCGGGTGGCAGACGTTGATCAGATAGAACTGATTCGCGAAGCGGTTTTCCTCGCCCTGCGGGCACAGCTGAATTCGGAGCTCGCCGCCCGGATTGGCGGTCGTGTGGAAGTTGAGATAGCAGTTGCCGCTGGCGCAGGCTTCGAACAGATCAGCCATCTTGAGAACGCCCTGCGCCGGGCGCAGACGCCCGAGCGTCCCCGTCAGATCGCTCTCTCTCCAAGTCCACGAGAGCACGAAGTCGTCCGAGACCCGGAGGGGTATGTTCGGAATGTCAATGACGGTCGGGCCAGCCGCCCCGGGGCCGCCAACGTGAATATGTGCCGCCGTGAGGTCGACGATGTTGTGTGCCCGAGCGGTACAAGCGAACTCCGCCGTTGTGCGGTTCATCGTGCAGGTCGCGGTCCCAACGGCGGCGGTTGCAACCGGGGGCACTTCGAACGCGCCCGAACCGCTGCCGAACAGGGTGAGCGTATTACTCTGCGCATGTCCCACCTGCGCGATCGCCGCCCACACCGCGGCTGCTGCCAACACGCTGAAACAGGTCCTCTTCATGCGAATCTCCTTGGGAAAAGAGACAAGTGGAAACGCTGCGTTGGAGCACGATCGGGGCCACGCCGACGTCGTTTGAAATCAACGGGATACGGATACGCGGACCGCGTGGCGCTTACGGCGGGCGAAACCGTTTTCGGTTGATGGTTGGTGGGTGCTGGTTGCCGGTTCGTGGTTCACGGTTCGTGGGTAGACTGATCGGGCCTCACGCATGGATCTTCCCGATCGCGTCGTCCTCATCACCGGCGGCCGCCGCATCGGCGCCGTCGTCGCCGCCGAAGTCGCGCGCCGCGGGGCTGACGTCGGGCTCGTCTACCGGTCCTCGCGGACGGAGGCTGAGGAGACCGCATCCGCCGTCCGCGACGCCGGGCGCCGTGCCCTGGTGGTGCAGGGGGATCTGACGACGGCGGCGGCGTGCGAACGGGTGGTGGAGGAGACGGTGAGCGCGCTGGGCCGGCTCGACGTGCTCGTCAACATGGCGTCACGCTATCGGCAGACGCCGTTCGACGAGCTGACCGCCGCCGACTGGGACGCCCAACTTGCGGTGGATCTCCGCGCGGCGTGGCTCTGCGCCCGCGCCGCGGTGCCGCACATGCGGCGCGTACGCGGCGGGCGCATCATCAATTTCGCGGACTGGGTGGCCGCGAGCGGCCGTCCACGGTATGTCGGCTTCGTGCCGTATTACGTGGCCAAGGCGGGGGTCGTCGCGCTCACGCAGGCACTCGCCCTGGAGCTGGCCGCGGATCAGATTCTGGTGAACGCGATCGCGCCGGGCCCCATCGTGGCGCCCGAAGGGACCTCGGACGAGGAGTTCGCCCAGGTCGAGCGCGCCACGCCGCTCGGACGCTGGGGCGGCGAGATGGAGATTGCGAAAGCCGTCCTCGCGCTCGTCGACTCGGACTTCATCACGGGAGAAACCGTCCGCGTGGACGGCGGGCGACACTTGCGGTAGCCGAAGGCCTTCACGCCTCCGGCTTCAGGCGCTCTTGCGCGCCGGCTCGAGCTCGTAAGTGTCGATCTTCCTCTCCGCCGGGCCGCATTTCACCTCTCCCGTGTGGACGTCGAACTGCGATCCATGCCACGGGCACTGCACGGTGCCGCAAATGAGAACGCCGTCGGACAGCGGGCCGCCCTTGTGCGTGCAGCGATCGTCGAACGCAGCGTAGCCGTCCTCGGTGCGTGCGACGACGACGCGTCGATGGCCGGCGTGTACCAGCTTCATTTGATTGGTCTCGAGACCGGCGGCCGCCGCCGTCAGCGCGCCGCTTCCGCCGTGCTCGCGCGATTCTTCCTGCCACTTGCCAGCGTTGGCATACCGGTGATCGACGCCGATCTGATTGCGGTAGGCGAGCGTGCCGCCCAGCCAGCCGCCGATCGAGACGGCAATGGTGCCGAGGCCCTGGATGGCAAGCGGCACGGCGGCGCGCCGCGATCGCCACGCCAGCCACCAGCCGACGGTAAAGAGGGCGAGCGACGACACGTTGAGCAGCGCGTGCTGCGTGGCGCGCGTCCGGCCGGAGCTCTTCGGCGGCACGCTGCCGAAGTAGTCGATGATGCCGGGCACCGCCGCGAGCAGGCCCGACGCGACGCCGGTGGGCACGAGATACCGGGCGACGGCCTTCAGCTCATCGCGTCCCGTGAGCGCGCCGGCGACGCCGAATCCCCATCCGCCCGTCAGGAAGGCGAACGGAAACGGAATCAGCATCGGATGGATCGGGTGGTTCCTGATCGAGGCTCGGCTTCTCATGCAGCCGGGCCGTGCAAACCCGGGTCCGCCTGCAGACCGGACCGGCTTCAGCCGGGCCTCAGGCCAGGGCGCCGACACGCTCGAGAATCGCGTTGAGCGTCGCCGAGGCGCGGGCGAGAGGGAGATTGCTGACGTAGAAGTTCCGGATGCCCAGATCCATCATCGCGCGCAGCGTCCGCGCGCAGATGTCCACCGGCGCCGCGCCGGCCGCGAACTCGGCCGTGAGCGCCTCGACCGGCACGGGGAGGAAACGGCTCAGCGATCGCAGCGTCGCGACGTTGGCGCTTCGATAGAAGAAGACGCCGAACACACCGGGTACGCGGTCGAGTCCGCGGCGATGGATCTCGTCGAGGAATCGCGCCACCGGCGCGACGTCGAGGTGGCTGATGATCTGCGTGAGGTAGAACTCGCCGGCAAACTTGTCGTCCGCGATGAAATCGACCTGGCGGACCGCGTCGGCGTACGGGTTCGCCCACCCGCCGAGCGCCAGCCGCGGCTCCCGTTCGCGAATGGCCCGTCGGAGATCCCACGCGTGCTCGACGCACCGGACACGCCCGACGCTCTTGTCGCCGCCGAGCACGACGAGCGCCGGAAAGCCGTGCTGCCACGCCTGCTCGGCGTAGGTGAGACAGAAGTCGAGCGAATGCTTGCTCGTCAGGAATGGGACGACGCGGTCGCGGGGTATGTCGCGTCCGAGATTCGTCACGAGATGCCGAAGGTTGTTTTCCTCCTGCGTGCCGACCGCGCTGTCGGTGAGGAACACCGCCACGTCCTGCCGCGTGAGCGTGCGCACGGCGTGATAGGTGTCGATCCACGCGTCCATCCCGGCGACCGAGTCGAGCTCGGCGCGTGGCGGCCGCAGCTCCGCGGCAATCACGCCCGCCCCGGAGCGAAGCCTCTCGAGAAACGAAGAGGACACTATTCCTGACCCACCACTCGCTGGATGAACTCGAACATCGTCTGGCGGAAGTGCTTGTTGAGGCGCGCGTCGGTGATGCCGTGCCGCGTGCGCGGATAGATCATCAGCTCGAACGACTTGCCCGCGCGCTGCAGCTCGTAGATGAACTGCTCGGTGTTCTGCCGGTGGACGTTGTCGTCGATGCTGCCGTGGACGAGCAGCAGACGTCCGTGCAGTTTTCCCGCCGCGAAGCGCGGGGCCGTGCGGCGGTACCCGTCCGGATTGTTCTGCGGCGTCTTCATGTACCGCTCGGTGTAGACCGTATCGTAGTTGCGCCAGTCGGTGACCGGCGCGCCGACGATGCCCGCCGCCCAGCTCGTACTGTGCGTGAGCGCATAGGCCGTCATGAACCCGCCGTAGCTCCAGCCGTGCAGCACGATCCGCGACGCGTCGATGTACGGCTGCTGCCGCAGCCAGACGACGCCGTCCTCGAGATCCTGCAGCTCCAGCTCGCCCAGGCGCCCGTACACCGGCCACTGCGACTCGGCCCCCTTGCCGCCGGCGCTCCGGTTGTCGAGCAGCCACACGACGATCCCGTGCTGGGCGAGGAGCTGGTGATACAGGTAGGCGGTGCCGCCCCAGCTGTTGCGGACGACCGACGTTCCCGGACCTGCGTAGGTGAACTGGAAGACGGGATAGCGGCGCGACGGATCGAAGTCGGGCGGCTTGATCATCATCGCGTCCATCACGAAGCCGTCGCGCGTGCGGACCTCCAGGAACTCCGGCGTGGAGAGACGGTAATCCGCCAGCGCCCGCACCGGGTTCGCGTCGATGACGCGCACGTCGCTCCCGTCCGCGCGATGAAGCCGCACCTGCGGGGGCGTCGTGACGTCGCTCCACACGTCGATGAACTGCGTGAACGATGAATTGAAGATGGCGCGATGCGTCCCGTCGGTGCGCGACACGCGCGTGACCGCGCCTCCGTCGAGCGCAACGCGATAGATGTCGGTGTCGACGTGGCGCCGCGCGCCCGCCGAGAAGTACGCGAAGCGGCGCGTCTCGTCCACGCCGTACAGCGTGCGGATCTCCCATCGGCCGCTCGTGAGGCGGCCGATGGGCGTGCCGTCGCCGCGGTAGCGGTACAAGTGCTTGAAGCCGTCGCGTTCGCTGAGCCACAGAAACGATCCGTCCGCCAGCCACGTCGGACTGCCGTTCACGTTGACCCATGCCGGCGTCGTTTCGCGCAGCACGCGGCTCGTGCGCGCCGACGCCGCGTCGGCCAGGTGAAGGTCGAGCCACGTCTGCTCGCGGTCCTGCACCTGGAAAGAGAGCCGCGTTCCGTCGGGCATCCAGTCGACGTCGACGATCAGGAAGTCCGAATACGATTCGAGCGGCACCCAGCGCGGCTCGCCGCCCGCCGCGTCGACAATCCCCAGCTTGACGAGCGGATTCGGGTCGCCGGCCTTCGGGTAATCGGTGGCTTCGACGATGGGGCGGTACGAGAGGTCGTCGACCACCGTGTACTCCGGCACCGGGCGCTCATCGAGCCGCAGAAACGCCAGCCGGCGCGAGTCAGGGCTCCACCAGTAGCCGCGGAACCGGCCGCGGCCGTAGATCTCTTCCTGGTACAGCCAGTCGAGCTTGCCGTTGAGGATCTCGCGGCTGCCGTCGGTGGTGAGCGCCACCTCCTTCCGCGTGGCGACGTCGACGACGTGGAGATTGTGGGCGCGGACGAAGGCGACGCGCCGGCCATCCGGGCTGAACGTCGGTTCTTCTTCGGTGCCCGGCGCGCTCGTCAGCCGCGCGGCCAACGAGGGCGCAAAGTCATAGAAGTACAGATCGTCATCGATGGTCGCGAGCGCACCGGTATAGGCCGGCGTGAACGTCAGATCGCTGGACCGAGTGGCCGCCGCGGCTTTCTCGCGTGACATTCCGGCCAGCGATGCCAGCGCGTTCTCGATCGCGGCGGCATCGAAGAGGGGCGACGTCCGCCCTGACGCCGCGTCGACTTTCAGCCATTCGACGCCCGAGCCGTTCCGGCGCGTCTGCAGATACGTCTGGTCGTCCATCCATCGCAGGTTGGTCGGGGGGGAACCGCTGAAATCGACCCGCCGTTCCGGGTCGTAGATGGCATCGAGGGTGAGGGCCCGCCGGTCGGTCTGGGCAGTCGTCGCCGCCGCCGCCGCCGCGACGACCAAGGTCAGGGCCAACGCACGCCGGACAACCGCACGCATACGGGACAGAATATCAGCACCGTGGCCGAACTGACCTTCCTCGGCGCCGCGCGGACGGTGACCGGGTCGAAGTACCTGCTGGAACATGGCGGCAGCCGCGTCCTTGTCGACTGCGGTCTCTTTCAGGGCCTGAAGGAGCTCCGCCTGCGAAACTGGGACGGTCTGCCGTTCGCGCCGGATTCGCTGCACGCCGTCATCCTCACGCACGCGCATCTCGACCACGTCGGGTATCTGCCCCGGCTCGTCGCTCGCGGCTATCGCGGCCGGATCTTCTGTACGGGCGGGACCGCCGATCTGTGCCGCCTCGTCCTGCCCGATGCGGCGCGCATTCAGGAAGAGGACGCGCGCCAGGCGAACAGGCACGGCTACTCGAAGCACGCGCCGGCGCTGCCGCTTTATACCGAAGTCGATGCCTATCGGGCCGTTTCGCAGCTCCAGCCGGTTGGATACGAGCGGCCGATCGAAGTGGCGTCGGGCGTCACCATCCAATTCGTACCGGCGGGTCATCTGCTCGGGTCGTCCTACGTCCTTGCCAAGCTCGACGGCGGCGCGACGATCCTCTTCGGCGGCGACCTGGGACGTTACAGCCGCCCGGTACTTCCGGATCCAGCCGATGCGACCGACGCCGACGTGGTGCTCGTCGAATCGACCTATGGCGATCGCGATCACCCGCCCGACGACCGTGGCGAAGCGCTTGCAGCGGCGATTCGCGACACGGCCGGACGCGGCGGCAAGCTGATCATTCCCGCGTTCGCCGTCGGACGCGTCGGGGAGTTGATCTATTGGATTCGTCATCTGGAGCACGAGCGTCGTATTCCGGTCCTCCCCGTGTATGTCGACAGCCCGATGGCGACCGAGGCGCTGCGGTTCTACAGCGCACGCGTCGCCGAGCTGGATGCCGACATGCAGTCCGCGGAGAAGGGCGTCGCGGTCTTCGCCTCCAGCCGGTTTCAGACGGTCGCCTCGCCGCAGCAGTCGAAAGAGCTCACGGCGTCGCGCCATCCGGCGATCGTCATTTCGTCGAGCGGCATGGCGACCGGCGGGCGTGTGCTCCACCACCTCGCCGCGGCGCTTCCCGATCAGCGGCACACCGTGCTGTTCGTCGGCTATCAGGCGGCCGGCACGCGCGGACGCCAGCTCGTCGACGGCGCGACGCACGTGAAGATTCATGGCCGGCTGGTGCCGGTGGCGGCCAGCATTCGGAAGCTCGACTCGATGTCGGCGCACGCCGATCGCGGCGAGATCCTGCGCTGGCTGGGGACACTGTCGCGTCGTCCGGGGCGGCTGTGCCTGGTGCATGGCGAGCCAGGACCGATGGACGCACTTCGAACGCTCTTGGCCGAGCGACTGCGCTGGGACGCGCATACGCCGGCGCACGGCGAGCGGATCGCGCTCTAGCCGTGGTGTCGGGCCGGATTCCACCGCAGCTGGAGTCGAACGCGATCGCGCGCGCGGTGACGGCAATCCGGGAGAGCGGTGCCGCGATTGCCGACCTGACCGACTCGAATCCGACGGGTGTGGGCATTCCGTATCCCGACGATCTGCTTGCGCCCCTGGCCGACGCCCTGGCGCTGCGATACGAGCCGCGCCCCTTCGGGCTGCCTGCCGCACGCGCCGCCGTGGCCGCCGATTGCGCACGGCGCGGCGTGTCGGTCGATCCCGCGCACGTGGTGCTGATGGCGAGCACGAGCGAGGCGTACAGCTGGCTGTTCAAGCTGCTCTGCGATCCCGGAGAGAGCGTACTCGTGCCGCGCCCCAGCTATCCGCTGTTCGAACACCTGACGGCGCTCGACGGCGTGCACGCGCAACCGTACGAGCTCGAGTACCACGGACGCTGGTCGCTCGACGTCGCCCAGCTGATCGCCGCACCCGCGCGGACACGCGCCGTGCTGGCGGTGTCGCCGAACAACCCGACGGGTTCGTACCTGTCGGCCGAAGAGCTCGCGGCGCTCACGCAGATCTGCCGCGATCGCGGCTGGGCGCTGGTGGTCGACGAGGTGTTTGCCGACTATCCGCTCGACGCGCCGGAGCCGCTCACCGACATTGCCGTGCGGAGCGACGTGCTCACGTTCTCGCTGGCCGGACTGTCGAAGACCGTCGGGCTGCCGCAGCTGAAGCTCGCATGGATCGTCGCCGGCGGACCTGCCGCGGCGCGCGACGAGGCGCTTGCAGCGCTCGAGCTCGTCGCCGACAGCTACCTGTCGGTCGCGACGCCGGTCCAGTTGGCCGCGGCGCATCTGCTGCGCGCGGGTGGCGCCGTGCGCGCGTCGATTCAGCAGCGAATCCGACAGAACCTCGAGGCGCTTCGCGCCGCGGTGCGCCGCTTCCCGGCGTGCGAGGTGCTCCGAGCCGAGGGTGGCTGGTCGGCGGTGGTGCGCGTCCCCGCGAGGCAGCCCGAGGAGACGCTCGTCCTCGATCTGCTGGAACGCGAGCGGATCCTCGTGCATCCAGGCTACTTCTTCGATTTCCCGCGCGAAGCGTACCTGGTCGTCAGCCTGCTGCCGCCGCCCGCCGCCTTCGCAGACGCATGCGCGCGGCTGCTGCGGGTGGTAAACGGGTGATGCCCAGTCCGACTCGCCGCGCCGGGGTCCTCGTTCCGCTGTTCTCGATTCCTTCGTCAACGAGCTGGGGCATCGGGGAGATCGGCGACGTCGCCCGCGTGGCGCGCTGGCTCGATGCCGCCGGCCTGCGCGTGCTGCAGCTGCTGCCGATCAACGAGATCGCGCCCGGCGACACCTCTCCCTATTCGGCGCTGAGCGCCATGGCGACCGATCCGCAGTTCATCAGCCTCGATCGGCTCGAGGATTTCGACGCGCTCGGCGGCGAGGCGCAGCTCGAGCCGGAGCTGCGGGCGAAGCTCGACGAGGTGCGCAGTGCGCCCCTGGTCCACTATGCCGGCGTGCGGGAGCTGAAGGCGCGCGTACTGCAGCGGGCGTTCGCCCGCTTTCATGACACCGAATGGCGCGGCGGCACCCGTCGGTCGGCGGCGCTGCGCGCCTACATCCGCGACCAGGCGTGGTGGCTCGACGACTACACGCTGTTCCGTGCGCTGCACGCGAGGCACGGCGAGCGGTCGTGGACGGAATGGCCGGCGCCGCTGCAGGCGCGCCAGCCCGACGCCCTCGCCCGCGCCCGGGAGGAATTGGCGGAGGAGATTCTCTATCGCCAGTACCTGCAGTGGATCGCCGACGACCAATGGGCCGATGCGCGCCGCGACGCGGCCGGCGTCGCGCTCTTTGGCGACCTGCCGTTCATGGTCGGCACCGACAGCGCCGACGTCTGGGCGCACCAGGACGAGTTCCGCCTCGACGCCTCGGTGGGGGTGCCGCCCGATGCCTTCAGCCCGGGTGGACAGGACTGGGGGCTCCCCGCCTATCGGTGGGACGTGCTCGCGGAGCGCGAGTTCGACTGGCTCCGCGACCGCGGCCGCCGGATGGCGGCGCTCTTCGACGGCTATCGCGTGGATCACCTGGTGGGCTTCTACCGCACGTACTTCCGGCCGCACGACGGCGGCCCGGCGCAGTTCACGCCGGCCGACGAAGAGGCGCAGATCGCTCTCGGCGAGCGCGTGCTCGGAACGCTGCGCGAAGCGGGCGCCGAGATCATTGCGGAGGACCTCGGCACCGTTCCCGATTTCGTCCGCGAGTCGCTGGCACGGATCGGCGTCGCCGGCTACAAAGTACTGCGGTGGGAGCGCCACTGGCACCGCGACGGACAGCCCTTCAAGGATCCGTTGGAGTATCCCGCTGTCGCCGTCGCGACGTCCGGCACGCACGATACGGAGACGATGGCCGTGTGGTGGGAAGACGCACCGCGCGCGGAGCGCGAAGCGATGCTCGCCATACCATCGATGGCCGACCGGATTGCACCCGAGGACCGCGCGCGCGCGATCGACAGTCCGGCGCTTACCGACGCCATGCGCGAGGCGCTGCTCGATGTGCTGTTCGCCTCGGGCGCAGATCTGCTGATCCTGCCGGTGCAGGATCTCTTCGGCTGGCGCGATCGGATCAATCAGCCGGCGACCGTCGGACCGGCGAACTGGACGTGGCGGCTGCCGTGGCCCTCGGATCGCCTCACGACCGAACCGGTGGCGATGTCGGTATCGACGCAAGTCCGAGAGTGGGTCAGGAAATACGCGCGCTGATCTTCGCCCAGGTGTCTTTCAGCGTCACGGTCCGATTGAACACGGGCGCGCCGGCGCGGGAGTCGGGGTCGACGCAGAAGTAGCCGAGCCGTTCGAACTGGACGCGCGTGCCGGCCGTGGCGTCGGCCAGCGCCGGCTCGACCTTGCATCCGGTGAGCCGCTCGAGTGACGCCGGATTGAGATCCGCGATCGGATCACGGCCGCCCTCGCCGGGATCCGGCGAGAGAAAGAGGCGGTCGTACAGCCGGACCTCCGCGTCGCGCGCGTGGCGCGCCGACACCCAGTGAATCGTCCCCTTGACGCGCCTGTCCGCCGTGACGCCCGACAGCGACTCGGGATCGATCGTGCACCGCAGCTCGGTAACGGCGCCGGCGCCGTTCTTGACGACGCGCTCGCACTTGAGGATGTAGGCGTAGCGCAGGCGGACCTCGGCGCCGGGTGACAGCCTGAAGAACTTCTTCGGCGGCTGTTCCATGAAGTCGTCGCGCTCGATGTAGAGCTCGCGCGAAAACGGCAGCCGACGCGAGCCCGCGGCCGGATCCTCCGGGTTGTTGATCGCCTCGACCGTCTCGTCCCGCTCCTCCGGGTAGTTCTCGATCACGACTTTGATCGGGCGCAGCACCGCCAGCGCCCGTCGGGCGCGGTGGTTCAGGTCCTCGCGAACCGTGTGCTCGAGGAGCGCGACGTCGACGACGTTCTCCTTCTTCGCGAGTCCGATCCGCGCGCAGAAGTCGCGGATCGCCTCCGGGGTGAAGCCGCGGCGCCGGATGCCGGCGAGCGTCGGCATCCGCGGGTCGTCCCAGCCGTTGACGTGCCGCTGCTCGACCAGCTGCAGCAGCTTTCGCTTGCTCATCACCGTGTAGTTCAGGTTGAGGCGCGCGAACTCGATCTGCTGCGGCCGGTACGGCGGCCGGGTGTGGTCGATGACCCAGTCATAGAGCGGCCGGTGATCCTCGAACTCCAGCGTACAGAGCGAGTGCGTGATCCCCTCGAGCGCGTCGGAGATCGGGTGGGCGTAGTCGTACGTCGGATAGATGCACCAGGCGTCACCCGTCCGGTGGTGCGTGGCATGCCGGATTCGGTACAGCGTCGGATCGCGCATGTTCATGTTCGGCGACGCCATGTCGATCTTCGCGCGCAGCACGTGCGCGCCATCCTCGAACTCGCCCGCGCGCATGCGCCGGAAGAGATCGAGATTCTCCTCGACCGATCGGTCGCGGTACGGGCTGTTCCGTCCCGGCGCGGTGAGCGTGCCGCGATACTCCCGAATCTCGTCGGCCGTGAGGCTGTCGACGTACGCCTTGCCGTCGCGGATCAGCTGCTCCGCGTACTGATAAAGCTGCTCGAAGTAGTCCGACGCGTAGAACTTGCGGTCGTCCCAGTCGAAGCCGAGCCAGCGCACGTCGGCTTCGATCGACTCGACGTACTCGACGTCCTCTTTCGTCGGATTCGTGTCGTCGTACCGGAGGTTGCAGAGGCCGCCGAACTCCGCCGCGACGCCGAAATTCAGGCAGATCGATTTCGCGTGGCCGATGTGGAGGTACCCGTTCGGCTCGGGCGGGAAGCGCGTGTGGACGCGGCCGCCATGTTTGCCGGTCCGCAGGTCGTCCGCGATGATCTCGCGGATGAAGTCCGAGGCAGCCGGCGCCGCGGTCGCGTCGGCGGGGTGATCCATCCGCCAATTATTTCAAATCCGACGGATTTCAGGTGACTTCGGGGTCTTCGGTCGCCTCCGGCGGGAGCCCGAGCAGGTTGGCCTGCTTCAACACGCGGGGGACGCGGTCGATCGGCTCAGCCGGGGGCAGGTCGTCGCCCGTCGTCACCTTGAGGTCCTTGAGACGCCGCGCGCTGACCAGCACGCGCGATTCGAACGATCCCGCCGCCTCGTTGTAGGCCTGTACCGCGCCGTCGAGCCTTTTCCGCACGTCGTCGAGACGGTCGGCGAACACCGCCAGCCGCTCGTAGAATTCGCGGCCGAGCCGCGCCACGTCACGGTAGTTTTCCGCCAGCGCCTCCTGCCGCCACGTGTGCGCGACCGTCGTCAGCAGGGCGATGAGCGTGATCGGGCTTGCCAGCAGCACGCGCTGCTGCAGACCGTGCTCGATGAGCGTGAGGTCGTGCTGGAGCGCCGCGCTGAAGAGCGTCTCGCCGGGGAGGAACAGCACCACCATCTCCGGCGAGTCGCCGAGCGCCTCCCAGTACCCTTTGCTTCCGAGTTTGCTGATGTGATCGCGCACCTGGCGCGCGTGCGCCTGCAGCCGGCTGAGGCGCTGTTCCTCGTCGGTCGCCTCCTGCGCGTCCAGAAATGCGTCGAGCGGCGCTTTCGCGTCGACCACGATCCGCTTGCCCCCGGGCAAGCGGACGATCAGATCGGGGCGGAGGCGGGCGCCGTCGCCATCGAACGATCGCTGCTCGTCGAAGTCGCAGTGCTGAAGCATGCCGGCGATCTCGACGACGCGGCGGAGCTGCATCTCGCCCCAGCGGCCGCGGACGACCGGCGTGCGGAGCGCGCGCGACAGCGTGTTCGCGGTGGTGTCGAGCCTCGAGACCTGTTCGATCAGCCGGCTGTACGCGGCCACGCGATCGCGCTCGACCTCCGACAGGCGCGTGTCGACCCGTTTCAGCGTCTCCTCGATCGGCTGGCGGACGGCCGTGAGCGACGTCTTCGCCAGATCGAGGAACGCTGCGCGATTGTCGTGCAACGCTTGTGAGGCGAGCGATTGAAATGCATCGCGCAGGTGGCCCCCCCCCTGCGCCCGCATCAGCAGCGCGGTGACGACCGCCGCAATCGCGGCGGCGACAGCAGCGGCGATCGCGATGTCCACGTGTCCTTGATATCACGATCGTCAAGCAGCAGGCCCCAAGGCCTCAGGGCTGTTTCAGGTCTCAGTCAGGACGCCGAACGGCACCGACGCATGGAACCTTTGGCAGCTGCGGGTGGAATTCGAATGGTCCCGATTTCCGCTGTGACTTTTTGACCCTTACCATTTGACTCGTCGCGTAGGAACGTCACCTTCGCGGATGACGCGATTGGGCGGGACTGTCGGAAGCTTGGGTGTGGCTACCGACGGCGCCGGAGGCACCGGCGCGGGTGTGGTGTCAGTGTGTCGGGGCACGCCTAGAACGTCACTTGGTCTACCACGGAGGGTACGCCGGCGTGGGCCTGACATAATGGGATTTCCTCGTGGCCACTCTTGTCCCGTTTCGTGCGCTCCGGCCGACGCCCGCGGCTGCCGGTCGGGTGGCGGCCGTTCCCTACGACGTCGTCAGCACCGACGAAGCGCGATCGCTTGCGGCAGGCAATCCGCTCAGCTTTCTCCACGTGTCACGGCCGGAGATCGATCTGCCACCGGGAACCGACCTGTACTCGGATGTGGTCTATGCGAAGGCGCTGGAGAACTTCTGCACGCTGAAGAAGGCGGCCCCGCTCGTCGTCGAAGACGCGCCGAGCCTGTATGTGTACAGGTTGCGCGTGGGCACGCACGTCCAGCACGGTGTGGCGGCATGCTATTCGCTCGCGGAGTACGACGCGGGGACAATCAAGAAGCACGAGCACACCCGGCGCGACAAGGAAGACGACCGCACGCGCCACATGATCGCGCTGCGGGCGCAGACCGGTCCGGTGTTCCTGGTCCACCGGGCGTCGCGCGCGATCGACGAGCTCGTCGATCGTGCGACCGAGGCCGTACCGCTTTTTGATTTCGCGGCGGCAGACGGCGTCCGGCATACGGTGTGGAGGGTCGATTCAGGGGATCAGGCGCGTTTGGTGGCCGCGTTCGAGGCGGTGCAGGCGCTCTATATCGCCGACGGCCATCACCGCGCCGCCAGCGCGGCGCGCGCGCGCCGCGCGCTTGGCGGAGCGGCAGGGGCGCCAGCGCCAGCGCCAGGGGAGTGGGACACGTTCCTCGCCGTCGCATTCCCTGACACACAGGTCCAGGTGCTCCCCTACAACCGCGTCGTTCGCGATCTGGGGTCGCACACGCCGGCGACACTGCTCGCTGCGCTCGCCGACCGATTCAGAGTCAAAGATGGCCCCGCGGCGCCTGCCCGCAAGGGTGACGTGGCGATGTTTCTCGACGGCCGATGGCGCACGATCGAGCTGGGGCCGCCGCCGTCCAGTCTGTCTGCCGCCGACGCGCTCGACGTCAGCCGTCTGCAGGATCAGGTGCTGGCGCCGCTGCTCGGCGTCGGCGACGTGCGCACCGACAAGCGCGTCGATTTCGTGGGCGGCGCGAGGGGCTCGGCAGAGCTCGAGCGGCTCGTCACGACGGGGCGCGCCGCAGTGGCGTTCTCGATGTATCCCGTCAGTGTGGGCGACCTGATGGCCGTGTGCGATGCCGGCGGGATCATGCCGCCGAAGTCGACCTGGTTCGAGCCGAAACTCAGGGACGGGTTGCTATCGCACCTGATCTGAAAGGCCTCCGGGCTCAGGCCCCAGGCCCCAGGGCTGTCTCAGGTTTCAGACCCCAAGGGTCAGGCCTCAGGGCGGTCTGCACATGAAGCGCTCAGGGTGTTCGTTCTTGCCGCGTTCGGACACTCCAGGCGCTGCAACTTCTGCCTTCGCGGCGCGCGGCACTTCCGCAAAAACGGCCGATTTCCGCATGACGTCGTTCGTGCGTCTTGGACCGCTATGCGGTCCCAAACGTGAACTTTGTACTCGTTGCCCGTCCGCATCGGGATACCAAGGGCGAGCCCTTGGCTGGTTCGCCATGCAGAAGATCACCTCGTTCAGACAGCTAAATTAATCGTGTGGCAGAAGTCGAAGGATCTCGCCACCCGTCGTTTCGGGCTCGCTCGGAGGCTCCCACGTTCGGATCAGACGGCGCTCGGATTCCAAATTCAACGATCCGCCCTGTCGATTCCATCGAACGTTGCCGAGGGCTTCAGCCGGCACTCGACGCCGCCCTACGTTCAACACCTCTGGATTGCACATGCCTCGGGTGCCGAACTGGAGACTCAGCTCGAATTGGGTTGCCGAATCAGGCTGATCGAGCAGAAGGCCGCAGAAGCCCTGATCGCGGATGCTCGCGAGGTGGGACGGATTATCAATGGGTTGGTCCAGTCCCTGGAACGAGCGCCCAACAACAGCCCTGATGACTGAGGTTTGCCCTGGTTCCTGAGACAGCCCTGGCGCCTGAGGCCTGGGGCCTACAGACCACGGGTATGCCGCTCGATCCGCTGCGCAAGCGCGCGCCGGCAGACCCGACAGAACGGCACCTTGTTCCGGGTGAACATGATGCAGTCGATCTCGGGGCGGTAGAACGCCTGCGCGTCGTAGTTCGCCCCCTGGAACAGACCGACAGCCCGCGCGTGTTCGGCCGAGGCCAGCAGCTTCGTCATGATCTCCTGTTCTTCGCGGAACAGGCGCGTCATCTCCGCCTCGGGCCGTTGCTCGGCGCGGATGCGCGCGCGGCGCGACTGGAGCTCCTTCGACAACGCTTCGAACTGCGCCTTCGGCCACGGCGTGGGCACGGGCACGCCGGGCGTCAGCAGGTCGCGCCATTTCAGCCGCGCCGCTTCGGTGGATGCGGTGACGTTGGCCGGCCACGGCTCCACGATCCGCTCCGGCGGCTCGTATGCCACCGGCGATGTGTAGTACTCGTCGGCCAGCCCCGCAAAGTGATGCGCGAACTCGTGGATGAAGAGGTACTCGGCGAAATCGTTGCCCCCCGCCGCCGTCGAGAAGACGTTGTAGAGGCCGCCGCCTCCGTAGATGTCGCCGTTGGTGAGAACGGTGACGTACTCGTACGGCGCCCACGCCGCGATGTCGCGCCAGGCGCGGTTGTCGAAAGTAAGGATGTAGCGTTCCGAGCCGAACGCGTCGTAGGCGGCGCCGACCGGTGTGCGGTGGTACATCCCCCGCGACGGACTGGCGATGCCCGACTGGGCTGACGGCGGGCAGATGCCCCAGACGTTGAAGTCGTTGCGCCGCGATCGGAACGGCTCGAGGGCGAACAGCGCACCGAGCGCACGCCTCGCGTGCGCCATGAACGTCCCCGCGCACTCGGCCGCGGTGTAGCCGTCGCCGAGCAGCAGCACGTCGACTTTCGCTCGCGGCTCGCCGTGCCGCTCGAGCTCGACGACCTGCTGCCGCGCCGGCGCGGCGCGATCGATGAAGGGATCGGCCGGATCGATCGAGTGCCGCCACACCTCGTCGTAGCCGCCGTCGGGGTCGCGCTTTCGAAGCACGACGTCCGCCGGGCCAGGCGGCGCCGGAAACCGCAGCGAGTCGTGAAACGTCCGTCGCAGCTTCTTCGACTCGGCCGTCGTGACCCACTCCGCAAACGCCGGGTCGTAGCCGCGCGCGAAGACGACACGGCCGGCCGCGATGACCTCGAAGCGGTAGTTGCCGGTCATGGCCGTCTCGACGTCGATGGCGCGATTGTCCGGCCACGGCAGCGGCTCGACCACGAGACGATCGAAGCTGTACGCCTCGATGCCGGGGCCGCCCGTCTGGTAGAAATCGAGCCGCCAGGTACGCGGCTGCTCCTGCCCCGTGACGAGCGTCGCAGCGAGGAGCGAGCAGGCAAGCGTCAACGAACGTGCCCGGGTGCGCATGCGGCGTCCTCCATCCATTACTCTAGATGAGAGCGGCTCTGGATCGATGAAAGTCCTCGTCGCTGACGCATTCGAGAAGTCGGGCCTCGAGGGGCTGCGGGCCGCGGGCTGCGAGGTGTTCTATCAGCCCGACCTCTCGGGCGACGCGCTCGTCCGGTATCTCGCCTCTTCCGGGGCCGAAGTCCTCGTGGTCCGGTCGACGCGCGTCACCGAGCCGATGCTCGATGCCGGCGATCTGTCGCTCGTCGTGCGCGCGGGCGCCGGCGTCAACACGATCGATGTCGCGGGTGCGGCACGCCGCGGGATATACGTCTCGAACTGTCCGGGCCGCAACGCCGTGGCGGTGGCGGAGCTGACGATCGGCCTGCTGCTCGCCCTCGATCGCCGCATCCCCGACAACGTCGCCGACCTTCGCGCCGGCCGCTGGAACAAGAAGGAGTACGCGCGAGCGCGGGGTCTCTACGGTCGCACGCTGGGCCTGCTCGGGTTCGGCAGCATCGGCCAGGAAGTGGCGCGGCGTGCGCGGGCGCTCGGCATGGACATCGTCGTCTGGAGTCCCAGGTTTACCCGCGAGGGCGCTGCGGCGCTCGCCGCGCTGCCGCACGACCTCGACGTCACGGTCCTCCACTCGCCGGAAGAAGTGGCCGAGCGCAGCGATGCGCTGAGCGTGCATCTGGCGCTCACGCCGGAGACGCAGAACTTCGTGAGCGCGGGGATCCTCGGCCGCCTGAAGCCCGGCGCGCTGTTCGTCAACACCGCGCGTGCCGAGCTGGTCGACGACGCGGCGCTGACGCAGGCGATCGGGACGGGCGGCGTGCGCGCGGCGGCCGACGTGTTCCGGGCCGAGCCGAGCGAGGGGACCGCGGAATTTTCCCCGGCGCTTGCCGCTGAGTCGCGCTTCTACGGCACGCACCACATCGGCGCGTCGACCGAGCAGGCGCAGGAAGCGATCGCCGCGGAGGTCGTGCGCATCGTCCGCACCTATAAAGACGCCGGCAAAGTGCCGAACGCCGTGAATCTGGCGCGGCGCACGCCGGCTACACACACGCTCGTCGTCCGGCACCGCGACCGGCCGGGCGTGCTTGCGCACGTATTTGCCGAGCTGCGGCACCGGGCCCTGAACGCGCAGGAGACCGAAAACGTGATCTTCGAAGGTGCGGAAGCCGCCGTGGCGCGCATCAATCTCGACGCCGAACCGGACGCGGCGCTGCTGCGCGCGATTCAGATGGGAAATGACGACATCCTCAGCCTCCATGTTGTGAAAATATAGAGAGATGCCCACCACCACACGTATCTACAACTTTTCAGCGGGTCCGGCGGTGCTGCCGCTTCCCGTGCTCGAGGAAGCGCAACGCAACCTCATCTCACTTCCGGGTGTCGGGATGTCGGTGATGGAGATCAGCCACCGCTCCAACACGTTCGAGGATCTACTGAACCGCGCGATCGAGGACATGCGGGCGCTGGCCACCATTCCGGCCAGCTACCGCATCCTGATGCTCCAGGGCGGGGCCACGCAGCAGTTTTCGATGGTGCCGATGAACCTGCTGACGCCGGGCGCGACAGCCGACTACATCGACACCGGTTCGTGGGCCGATAAGGCCGCGAAAGAGGCAAGGAAGGTCGGCACGGTCAACATTGCCGCGACGACGAAGGGCGACAAGTACGCGCGGATTCCGCGGCAGGACGAGCTCAGGCTGACGCGGGGCGCCGCCTACGTGCACATCACGACCAACAACACGATCGAAGGCACGGAGTGGCAGACGCTGCCCGATGTCGGCGACGCGCCGCTCGTCGCCGACGCCTCGTCCGACATCTTCAGCCGGTCGATCGATGTCGGCCGCTGCGGTCTCATCTATGCCGGCGCCCAGAAGAACCTGGGCCCTTCGGGCGTCACCGTGGTGATCATCCGCGAGGACCTGCTCGCGCGGTCGACCGATGCGCTTCCGATCATGCTGAACTACAAGGTGCAGGCCGAGAACAATTCGCTTTACAACACGCCGAACACGTTCGGCATCTACATCCTCGGCCTGACGATGAAGTGGCTGAAATCGATCGGCGGACTGGCGGCGATTGCGCGCATCAACCAGCGAAAGGCGGCGAAGCTCTACGCGGAGATCGATCGCTCGGGCTTCTATCGCGGCACGGCGCAGAAGGAGAGCCGATCGCTGATGAACGTCACGTTCCGGCTCGCAAGCGAGGAGTTGGAGACGTTGTTCGTCAAGGAGTCGACGGCCGCGGGACTGGATGGCCTCAAGGGGCACCGCGCGGTCGGCGGGATGCGCGCGTCAATCTACAACGCGTTTCCCGAGGACGGCGTCGACGCGCTCGTCGACTTCATGCGCGAGTTCGAGAGAAAGCGCGGCTGACGCTTACTTCTCCCCGCTGTCCCGATGCCTCGGCGTGTCGTGGGACGTGAGAGGCCGTCGCCGCCGCCGTCGCCTTCTTCTTCTCCGCCGCTCCGGCGCCTCCGTCCCTCCGGCCGCGGCTTCCGCCTCGAACGTTCCCGCCGCCTCGATGAACCCCCGCCAGTGCTCGACGACCTCGGGCGCATGCCCGTGGATCTCGAGCCAGGTGAGCGCCTCCTGAAACGGACCGCGATGGATGAGCGCCCGTCGCGCCCTCGGTGAGAGGCTCATGTCGAGCAGCCGCCGCTGCAGCCCCAGAATCTGCCGCAGGCGATCGACGTCGCGGCGCGCCAGCGGCAGCAGGCCGAGCGCGGGTGCCGGCTCCCGGTCGCCGCTCATCACCCGGTGCGGCGCGAGGATGCCTACGGCGCCGCCTAGCGGCACGACCAGTGACCCGAGCAGGACGGCGTTGGTCAGCGTGTCGGGCGTCGTCTCGAAGCGCTGCCGGTAGGCGTCGAGCGCCGCGAGCGATCGCCACAACGGCTCGCCGCAGCACTTCTGCAGCGTCGCGGCAATCGGCTCGAGCAGGCGGCGCTCGGCAAGCATGTGGAACGCGCGCTGGGAGGCGCCCGACCGCAGCAGTTTGTACAGCTCCTCGATGAGGCGCGCGGGCGCGCTCTGCGCAATCTCGCCGCGGTGCTCCGCAATCGCGGCCTCGGTAGGCGGATCGATCGTGAAGTCGAGGCGCGCCGCCATGGCGACGGCGCGCAGCATGCGGACCGGATCCTCCACGAAGCGCTCGGCGGGGTCGCCAATCGAACGAATGATCCGGGCCTCGAGATCGGCGAGGCCGCCCGTGTAGTCGATGATCGAGAGCGACGCGATGTCGTAGAAGAGCGCGTTGATCGTGAAGTCGCGCCGGAACGCGTCTTCCTCCGGCGTCCCGAACGTGTTGTCGCGGTGGAGCAGCCGGACGTGGCCGTCGCCCACGGCGCCGTCGATCGGGATGCCGTGCGCCGGCTCGGCCTCGGCGGCCGCGATCTCCTGCGGCGAGAGCTTGCGGCGGAAGGTCGCCACCTCGATCGTCTTCGGCCCGAACTTGATGTGCGCGAGGCGGAAGCGGCGGCCGATGATCCAGCAGTTGCGGAAGAGCCGCTTCACCTGGTAGGGGTGCGCGGACGTGCCGACGTCGAAATCCTTCGGTTGGCGGCCCAGAAGGAGATCGCGGACGCTGCCGCCGACGAGGTAGGCGAGATGATGGTGCTGGTGGAGCCGGTAGAGCACCCGCAGCGCGTCCGGATCGATCCGCTTGCGCGAGATCGTGTGCTCGGCGCGCGGCACGATCACGGGCTGACTCATTTCCGGGGCTGCCGCATCGAAACGGTGAGCGGGCCGCGCCGTTGTCGCGGCCCGTTGTTCCGCCGGTGAAAGCCTGTTGCTGGTACCACTCAATCAGTCCGAGCCAGCCAGTAAGGCATTGTAATGCTACGATCCTGACGATGCGTCCGTGGCGTCCGGCTGTAGCCGGACCAGTGGTCGTCGTGCTCATGACGATGCCGGCTGCCGCGCACGCGGCCGAGCATCCGGCGCTGGCGAAGGCGCGCGCGCTGTACAACGCCGCCGACTACGACGGGGCCATCCTTTCGGCGGCCGCCGCGCGGCTCGATGCGGCGTCGGCCGATGCCGCATCGCTCGTCGCCGCCCGCGCCTATCTCGAGCGTTATCGCCTGCGCTCGAGCGATCCGGCCGATCTGGCTGCCGCACGCGAGGCGCTCGGCGCCATTCGCGTCCCCGCGCTCAAGGCGCGCGATCAGATCGATCTCCTGGTGGGTCTCGGCCAGGCGCTCTTCCTGGGCAACGAGTTCGGCGCCGCCGCCGAGGTGTTCGACACGGCGCTGAGCGGCGCGGCGCTGCTCTCGGAGCGCGACCGGTGGCTGCTGCTCGACTGGTGGGCGTCGGCCTCGGACCGCGAAGCGCAGCGGCTTCCCGTGGACCGCCGGGCGCCGCTGCTCGCACGCGTCATCGAGCGCATGGAAGCGGAGCTGCGGGGCGATCCCGGCAGCGCGCCCGCGAACTACTGGCTGGCTGTCGCCGCGCGCGGCATGGGCGATGTCGACCGCGCGTGGCATGCGGCGGTCGCCGCGTGGGTGCGCGCGCCGCTGCGTCCCGAATCAGCGACCACGTTGCGCGATGACATCGATCGCTTCGTCACCGCCGTCCTCATCGTCGAGCGCGCCCGCAGCCGTCCCGCGAGAGAGCAGCAGGTTGCGATGAGCGAGCTTCGGTCGCAGTGGGACGCAGTGAAGGAGGGCTGGAAATAGACGCTGAGTCGCGTTACGACTTGGCGTCGCGCCAGTTCTCGGCAATCCCGACGTCGACGGTCAGCGGCACTGTGAGCGCCGCCGCCGATTCCATCTGTTCGCGTACCACCTCCGCGGCGCGGTCGGCTTCCTCCTTCGGCGCCTCGAAGAGCAGCTCGTCGTGGACCGTGAGGATCATGCGCGTCCGCAGCCCGCGCGCCGGCAGCTCCGCGTGCAGCGCGATCATCGCCTTCTTCAGGATGTCGGCGGCGGTGCCCTGAATGGGCATGTTGACCGTCACGCGCTCCGCCGCGGCGCGGATCTGGCCGTTGCGGCTGTTCAGCTCCGGCACCAGCCGCCGCCGCCCGAACATCGTTTTGACGACGCCGGTCTCACGGGCGCGCAGCAGCATCTGGTCGATGTAGGCGCGGACCTTGGGATAGCCCGCGAAGTACGCGTCGATGAACGCCTGCGCCGCCTCCTTGGTCACGCCGATGTCCTTGGCGAGCGTGAACGCCGTCTTCCCGTACAGCAGCGCGTAGTTGACGATCTTCGCCCGGCGCCGCAGCTCGTGCTTGTCGAGGCCGCTCGTCGGACCGAACACCTTCAGCGCCGTGCGGTCGTGAATGTCCTCGCCCGTGCGGAAGGCGTCGATGAGCGCGTCCTCGTCGGCGAGATGGGCGAGCACGCGCAGCTCGATCTGCGAGTAATCGGCCGAAATCAGCAGGTGCCCCGGGGCGGCGACGAAGGCGCGGCGGATCTGCCGTCCGAGCTCGGTGCGAATCGGAATGTTCTGCAGGTTCGGATCCGAGCTGCTCAGGCGTCCGGTGGCCGCGACCGCCTGATTGAAGCAGGTGTGCACGCGTCCGGTCTTCGGATGCACCAGTTGGGGCAGCGCGTCGATGTAGGTGCTCTTCAGCTTGTGCAGTCCGCGCCACTCGAGAATCAGCCGCGGCAGCTCGTGGACGAGCGCCAGCTCCTCGAGCACTTCGACCGCCGTCGACGCGGACCGTGTCTTGCCGGTCTTCTTGAGCGCCGGCAGCTGGAGCTTCTCGAACAGGATCTCGCCGAGCTGCTTCGGCGAATTGATGTTGAACTCCTCGCCAGCCAGCTCGTAGATCCGCGACGAATAGCGCGCCAGCTCGCCTTCGATGTGCTGCGACTGCGCGGCCAGCGCCGGGCCGTCGATGAGGATGCCGGCCCGCTCGACCTCGGCCAGCACGGGAATCAGCGGCATCTCGAGCTCGCGAAACACCGAATCGAGATCGTCGGTCACGAGGAGCGGGGCGAGACGATTCGCCAGCTGCCGCGCCAGGTCGGCGCGCTCGCCGGCGAAATTCAGCGCCGCCGCGGGCGCGACCGCCGCGAAGGCCGTGGCCTTCGCGCCGCGACCGCAGACGTCGTCCTCGGTCAGCGCCTTGTAGCCGAGGTGCTCGAGCGACGTCTCCTCGAGCGGGTGCCCGGGGCGGGTGGCGTCGAGCAGATAGCTCGCCAGCATCGAATCGAACGCGATGCCGCGCAGATCGACCCCGTGATTCTTCAGGACCACCGTGTCGAACTTCAGGTCGTGGCCGACCTTGCGGACCGAGCCGTCTTCGAAGAGCGACCGCAGCCGTTCGAGCGCGGCGCCACGGTCCACCTGCTCCGGTCCCGCCGTTGCCGCGAGCAGGTCTCCGCCACCGCCCCCCTCGTGACCGATCGGGACGTAGCGGGCCTGACGATCCGCCGTGGAGAAGGCGATCCCGACGATCGACGCGCGCATCGCCGACGGCTGGTCGGGAATGACCCGCAGCGCGAACTCACCCGCGGCGCGGAGGCCGCCGATCAGCCGATCGAGCTCGGCGAGCGTCGTGACGAGCGCGTAGTCCTTCTGGATCGTGTCTGCGGTCGGCGCGTACTCGTTGACGAGCGTACGGAATGCGAGCCGAGAAAAGAGCTCGTAGCAGCGCTCGCGCGCGGCGCCGCGGTAGCGGAGCGACTCGAAGTCGATGTCGAGCGGCACGTCGCAGCGGATCGTCACCAGCTCGCGGCTCCGGAGCGCGTCATCCCGATGCGCGACGAGCGCTTCGCGGTACTTGCGCTGCGGGAGCCCGGCGGCCTGGTCGAGCAGCGCGTCGAGGCTGCCGAACGTGCTGATCAAGTCGACGGCGCCCTTCTTGCCGACCCCCGGGACGCCCGCCACGTTGTCGCTCGTGTCGCCGACGAGCGCGAGCACGTCGGCCACGTGCGACGGCTCGACGCCGAACTTCTCCTGGACCGCCGCCTCGTCGAACCACGTGCCGTCCTCGCGCGGGTCGTAGACGCGCACGCCGTCGTGCACGAGCTGGAAGAAATCCTTGTCGATCGAGACGATCGCCACCTCGAAGCCCGCCTCGACCGCCCGCTTCGCCATCGTCCCGATTACGTCGTCGGCTTCGTACCCGGGTGCGGTCACGATCGGCACACCGAGCGCCTCGCACGCCTCGTGCACCCAGTCGAGCTGCTCGGCAAGATCGTCGGGCATCGCGGCGCGCGTGGCTTTGTAGTCGGCGACGAGCTCGTCGCGGAAGGTGGGGCCCGCCAGATCGAACGACGCAGCGATGTACTGGGGACTGTGCTCCTTGATCAGTTTGCGCAGCATCGTGACGAACACGTAGACCGCGTGCGTCGTCTGCCCTTCCTGGTTCGACAGGCCGCGTCCGCGGAATGCGTGATACGCGCGGTACATCTGCGAACTGCCGTCGATCAAATAGATGGTGGGGCGAGGCATGGCGTCAGGCCTGTGGGCAAAGCGGTTGTTCTTGAAGGATATCATTGGGATTTGTGCGGTTCCTGACGCTCACCCTCGTGCTCGCGTGGCTCGTCACGGGATGCGGCAGCGCATTCAGACCCGAGTACGAATACGAAGAAGAGCTGTACCTGTCGCTCGACGGATCCGCACGACTGAACGTGTATGCGTCGGTCGCGTCGCTCGTGGCGCTGCGCGGCGCCGCGCTCGATCCGGATCCGCGCGCGCGGATCGACCTCGAGGCGGTCCGCACCTTCTTCGGCGCGCCGACGCGTCCGGTCGCCGTCAGCCTCTCGCGCCGCGACGGCCGCCGCTTCGTGAACGTCAGCGTCGAGGTCGACAACGTGCGGGAGTTGTCGCGGCTGGCGCCGTTCGCCTGGTCGTCGTATCGCTTCGAGCGGCGCGGCGACGTGCTGGAGTTCCGACAGACGGTAGGGCCGCCGGTCGGCCGCGACGAGGCGGCGACTTCCGGCTGGGCTGGCGATGAGCTCGTGGCGTTCCGGATTCATCTGCCGAGCGAGATCGTGTTCCACAACTCGCCGTCCGGCGAGATCCTGCGCGGGAACATCCTGGTCTGGGAGCAGTCGCTGAGGGATCGGCTGGCGGGGCAGCCGGTGGACCTGCAGGTGAATCTGGAACCGACGTCGATTCTCGCAAGAACGCTGCTGCTGTTCGCCGGAACGATCCTGGCGGCAGCAGCAGCGCTCGCGGGTGTGATCTGGTGGATCAGCCGAAAAGGGCGCGAGGAGCCTACAGCCGCTCGAGCTCCGCGGTGACCTCCGCGTCGGTCTTCAGATTGTTGGTGACCGAGAAGGCGCCGAACGAGCTGGCGATCGAACGCGCGAGCATCCGGTCGACGTGGCTGTTGACGACGCCTTCCAGCGTCACGCGCCCGTTCTCCACCACGATGTGGATCGGCGGATTGGCCATCGCCCCGTAGTTCCAGAAGCTCGAGTTTCCGTAGATCGCCCGCGCGATCCGGAATCGCAGCTCGTCGTCCCACTGCGAGACCGGCAGCACGGTGATCTCGTTGCGCACCTCGCGCACCCCGTTGATTCGCCCCACCCGGGTGGCAATCGCATCGCGCTTGTACGGCATCGTCACCTTGCCGGTGAGCGTCACGATGCCGTTGTCGACGTGCGCGTGGATGCTGTCGAAGATCGTGAAGTGCGGATATCGCAGAACCTGCTTCGAGACGTCCTGGAAGATCTGCAGATCTTCACGATCCGCCGCCCAGGCTGGCGCGCCCATCGCGACAATCACGATGACCGTGGCAACAACCTTGGCAAACATGTCTCTCCTCCTCGTTGTCGTTGGGGCCGCCCCTGTTTCGGACGGCACGACCTCAGCCGAGGCAAAGAATCTGCCAGGGCCCGGGCGCGCAAACCCCGTCGGATTTCCGAGGGAAGCGCGGCGCTGTCCTCGACGGCGAACGTCCGGGGCGGCTGGCTCTACAACGCGAGGACGCTGAGCACTCCGGCCGCAATGAGCAGGACCTGCCGGAGCGAGCTGGCGTCGGTCCGTCCACGATGGAGTCCGGGAATGAGGTCGGCCATGGCGACGTACAGGAAGCTGGCCGCTGCCAGGATCAGGACGTAGGGAAGGAGGCGCGGGAGCGTATCGACGGCGACAAAGGCCGCCACCGCCCCGGCGGCGCTCGCCGCGCCCGAAAGCACGTTGAGCAGGAGCGCCCGCGACCGCGAGTAGCCGGAGTGCAGCAGGATCGCGAAGTCGCCGAGCTCCTGCGGGATCTCGTGCGCCGCGACCGCGAACGCGGTGCTGATCCCGAGCGGGACCGAGGTCACCACCGCCGCGGCAATCACCGCGCCGTCGACGAAGTTGTGAAACGTGTCGCCGACGAGCACCGGCACGACGCTGCTCTCGTGCACCTCGCAATCGTGGATGTGGCAGTGCCGCCAGAGCACGAGCTTCTCGAGGACGAAGAAGAGGAGGATGCCCGAGAGGAGCGCCGTGAATACCCGGGTCGACGGCAACTGCTCGAGCGTCGCCGGCAGCAGCGCCAGCATCGACACGCCGAGGAGCGCGCCCACGGCGTAGCTCACGAGCCACGGAATCAGCTTCGCCCGCGCCGCGTCGTTCATGAGCAGCACGCCGGAGGCGAGCAGCAGTCCGCCCAGGCCGCCCACGAGGCTCAGGCCGATGGCAATGAAGAACGTCGACACGCCACGGGCATCATAGCCCGAGGGCTACGAGGCGATATAGCCTTTGCGCGCGCGGACCGCGAGGCGCCGATCCTTCACGTCGACGCGGATGGTGTGCCAGCGTCCGTCCTTCTTTCCCGTGCTGGCATACCCCAGGTAGTACTGCTTGCTCAGTTCGTCGGCGAGCCGCGCCGTGGCGCCGTCGAGATCGCCGAAGCCGCGCACAATCTCCGTGCGGCCGCCGGTGTCGTCGGTGATCTGCCGCAGCGCGTCGGCGTTGACGCGCTCGCTGCCGCGCGGCTGACCGCTGCCGCCACCGCCGACGATTGGGGGCAATCGCCGCTGCGGAACGCCTGGTATCGGGAAGGGGAGCGGCACCGGGAGCTGGATCGTCGGTCCGCGGCGGGTCGAGATTGCGGTGCCGTCGACGCCGAGCGCATAGACGAGGACCTCGCTCTCGCGAATCAGGTACCGCAGCTCGCCCACCGTGATCCGGCTGTTCGTGTCGTTGCCGTCCGAGATGACCAGGATCGCCTTCTTCGAGTGCTTCCCGTTGTGGGCCATCGGCACGGCGTCGGCGATGGCGTCGTACATCGCCGTGCCTCCCCCGGCCGTGACGCGCGCGACCGCACGGCTGATCGCCCGTCGATCGGTCGTCCAGTCCTGCACGAGGTCCGGCCGGTTGGCGAACTCCATGAAGAACAACTCGTCGTCCGGGCCGAGCAGGTCGTAGATGAACCGGTCGATCGCGCCGCGCGCCGCCGACATCTTGTCGGGAGTCATGCTGCCGCTCGTGTCGAGGACGATACCGAGGCTGACCGGAACGCGCTCGTTGCTGAAGTGCGTGATCGTCTGCGGCTCGCCGTCCTCGAAGATGCTGAAATCTTCTTTGCGGAGCCCCGACACGAAGCGGCCGTCGCCGTCGGTCACCGTGGCCGTGACGTTGATCAGCTCGACGCCGCTGCGGAAGCTGAAGCCTTCCTGCGATTGCGCGGCCAGGCCTTCGACGAAGCCCAGGGTCAGCGGCGCGACGAGGACGGTGGCGAGGACGACGGGCGCGATCTTCATTGGGCCCTGACCAACTGGCGGGAGGCCCGGCGATCGACGTGCCGGAGCGGTCCCGCCGGGGTACGGAAGCTTACACGATAGCGTCCGACGTCGGCGAGATCCGACAGCGTGACGGCAAACGGCGCCTCCTCACCGGGCTGCAGCGTCGGGAGCTCGAGCGTGGCCCGTCCGCTCGCGGCGAATTCGCCGCTTCGATCGAATGCGAAGACAAGCGCGGCCACGTTTGAGAGCGGGGCGCCGTTCGCCGGGTTGCGAACGAGGCCGGTAACGGTCAGCATGCGCCCTTCGCGCGCATGGCGCATGGAGACCAGCTCGAGTGGCGCGATGCCCGACCGGCCCTCGGCCGCCGCCGGCGCCTGATTTCGCAGGATGGCGCCACCGCCGATGAGGAGCACCGCGCCGATGGCCGTGGCGATCGCCGGCTTTGTCAACACCCGCTCGGTCGCCGTCGCGCTTGCGAACATCGACGCGACCGACACTGGCTGTGGCGGGTGCGTGTCGTCGGGTGTCGCGAGGGCAGAGGCGAGTGCCGCCACACGCGCCGCCGATCGCTCGCGCACTTCGCTGCGCGCGCGCCACGCAGAAACGGCAAAGATGACCGTCGCGCCGAGCGAGAGAACAGTCAGCAGAATCAGAATGACATCCATATCCATTACCGCAGCGTGAATTCGACCGCGACTTCGACGATCACGTCGACCGGCGTGCCGTGGCGACGCGCCGGCGTGAACCGCCACTGCCGCACGGCCTCGATCGCGCGCTGCTCGAGGCCGGCTCCGAGCGCGCGCACGACCGAGACGTCGCCGACCGACCCGTCCCGCCGCACGACAATCTCGAGCAGCACGTCGCCGGTGAGACCACGGCGGCGCGCCTCTTCCGTGTAGGTCGCCTTCACCTCGCGCAGCAGGCGCGGCGGCTCGATCCCCGCGCCCGGACGATACGGGCCGCCGCCAGTGCCGCCGCCGAAACCGTCGCCGATCCCCGAGCCCGCGCCTTCACCGCGTCCGATGCCTTGCCCGCTCCCGGCGCCGCCGCTCGTGCCGGGCCCTTGGCTCGTCGCGATCTCGTCGCGGCGCTCGATGACGCCCCTCTGCTCCTGGACATCCGCGGCGACGGGGACGACCGGTGCGGTCACCTGCGGTGCTGGCTCGGGTGCCGGCGCGGGCGGCGCGGGCGTTGGAGCGACGGCCTGAACGACCTCGGGCACGGAAACGCGTGGCCGCGGACGGGGCGCGCGACGCTGCGCACGCGCCGGCGGGAGCGGATTGCGCAGCCCGCCGCCACCGCCGCCGCCGCCCGGGCCCGGAGTCATGATGAAGACGAGGCGCGTCGGACCCGGCGTCAGCGGTTCGATCGCTTCCGTCTGCGCGGCGCCCGCCGAGAACCAGACGACCGTCGCCACGAGGACGGCGTGCACGGCTGATGAGGCCGAAGCAGCGCCGATGAACTCGCGCCTCACCGGTACCGGCGCGGGAGATGCCTTCAGCTGACGGCCGATCCGAACGGCATCCGCGCCGGCGATGAACGCCGTACCGGGAATGGTGCGGATCTCGCCGGCGTCGATCGCGGAGCGCACGTCCCCGAGCGAGGCGCCGGCGGCGCGCGCCACCTCGTCCACGGTAAAGACTTCTGCGTAAACCCCTTGGGACATGAAGCTTGTGCGGCAACGGGCAAAAGGCTTGCCTGCCGCGGTCGGCCGGAAATGCGCCCGATCTGGCGCATGCCGACCGAGATGTCCCGATTTGGGGTCAGACCCCGGTGACGAGTCGTACGGGGGTCAGACCGTCGTGATGGGGTGACTCAAGGTTGCTGGGACTTGACGGCCTCGAGGAACCGGTAGCCTTCGCGCTCGGCGAGCAGGCGGGCGGCTCTGAACCCGGCGGTGGTCAGCGCCTGCAGCGCCCCGACAGGATCCGGAACGAGCGTCGAGCGCTCGCGGCCGAACCATCCGTGGCCGCGCCCTTCGATGACGACGATGCGGCCGCCCGCGCGAAGGACGCGACGGCTGTCGTGCAGCAGCGGCGCGCCGAGCGGCGAGAAGACATCCGCAATCGCGGCCGCATGCAGCACGACCACATCGAAGGCCTCGTCGGCAAACGGGAGTGCGGCGTGTGTGGTCGTCTGCACATCGGCAAGCGCGCCGGCCGCGGCGGCGCCGCTGCGTGCGCGCGCCGCCTGCCGATCGTCGGCGACGGCAATCGCCGCGTGGCCGCTCAGTCCGACCTTCGCGGCAATCGCGCCGACCAGCGACGCGTCGTCCACGCCGATCTGCAGCACGCGTTCGCCCATCCGCACGCCGCTCATCGCGACGGGAAGACGTTCGAGGTTCGGCTTTCGCAGAAAAAACATCGAATTTCCTCATGATATAGTGGCCGCCTGTGAGCGCACCACTTCAGATCGCGCCCGCAAGCGGCAAGCTTGGCGTGCTGCTGGTCGGCCTTGGCGCTGTCAGCACGACGACGATTGCCGGCGTGAGCGCGATTCGCAAGGGACTCGCGCCGCCGATTGGCTCGCTGACGCAGATGGGCACGATTCGCCTCGGCCGGCGCTCCGAAGGACGCGTCCCGCGCATCAAAGACTTCGTGCCGCTCGCCGATCTCCAGGACATCGTCTTCGGCGGCTGGGACATTTTCGAGGAGGACTGCTACGCGGCCGCGCGGACGGCCGGCGTGCTCGAGCCGGCCCACCTCGAGCAGGTGCGGACGGAGCTCGAGACCGTGCGGCCGATGCCGGCGGTCTTCGACCGCCGGTACGTCCGCCGTCTCGACGGCCCGAACGTCAAGAAGGGGAAGAACAAGCGCGATCTGGCCGAGCAGGTGGTCGCCGACATCCGCGCGTTCAAGGAAACGCACCACTGCGATCGGCTCGTGATGGTGTGGTGCGGCAGCACGGAGGTCTACATGAAGCAGACCGACGTGCATGCCAGCATCGCCTCCTTCGAGAGGGGGCTCGAGGCGAACGACGAGGCGATTCCGTCGAGCATGATCTACGCGTACGCGGCGATCCGCGAGGGCATTCCGTTCGCGAACGCCGCGCCCAACCTGACGGCCGATATTCCGGCGCTCCTGCAGCTTGCCGCAAAGACCAAGGCACCGCTCGCCGGCAACGACATGAAGACCGGCCAGACGCTGATCAAGACAATCATCGCGCCCGGGCTGAAGGCGCGCCTCCTCGGCGTCCGCGGGTGGTATTCCACGAACATTCTCGGCAATCGCGACGGCGAGGTACTGGACGATCCGGAGTCGTTCAAGACGAAGGAGGAGAGCAAGAAGTCGGCGCTCGACTATATCTTCCAGCCGCAGCTCTATCCGGAGCTCTACAAGGACCTCTGCCACGTGGTGCGCATCAACTACTACCCGCCGCGCGGCGACAACAAAGAGGGGTGGGACAACATCGATCTCGTCGGCTGGCTCGGATATCCGATGCAGCTGAAGATCAACTTTCTCTGCCGCGACAGCATTCTTGCCGCGCCAATCGTGCTCGATGCGTCGCTGTTCCTCGATCTCGCGAAGCGGGCGGGCATGGCCGGCATCCAGGAATGGCTGTCGTTCTACTTCAAGGCGCCGATGCACGCCCCCGAGGTCTATCCCGAGCACGACCTGTTCATTCAGCTGATGAAGCTCAAGAACACGCTGCGCTTCATGCGCGGCGAGCAGCTCATCACGCACCTCGGACGCGAGTACTACGATTAGCCAGTCCGCGCTGCTCGGCGGTCTGTTCATCGGCGTCCTCTCCGCGCTGCCGATCGTCAATCTCGCGAACTGCTGCTGTCTCTGGATCGTCGGGGGCGGCGTGCTGGCGGCCTATCTTGCGCAGCAGAACAGTCCGTCGCCGTTGACCGGCGCGCGGGGCGCCATCGCGGGATGTCTGGCTGGCGTCGTTGGGGCGTTCGTCTGGCTCGCTGCGGCCCTGACCGTGGACGTCGTGATGGCGCCGTTGCAGGACCGCATACTGGCCGGCGTGCTCCAGAACGCGACCGATATGCCGCCCGAGGTCCGGCAGTGGCTCGAGCTGATGAGCGACCGCACCTCGGCTCCGCTCAGATTCGCGGCGGGATTCGTCTTTCAGCTGTTGGCGGGAGTCGTGTTCGCCACACTCGGCGGCGTGGTCGCGACGATCTTCTTCAAACGACCACCCGAGGCACCCCCGGCACCCCAGGCACCCTAGGCACCCTGAGGGGCGATCGTTGCCCGCTCCATACGGTTGCCGCCCGCCGTCTTGGCACGGCCGACGGCCTCCTGGGCCGCGGCGATGAACCGTGCGGCGGTGTCCGCCCGCGACACCGATTCGGCGACCAGGACCCCCACCGAAATCGTCACCGGGAACTGCTGGTCGGATCGGTGGTCGCGCACCTGCAGCCGCTCCTGGACCGCGACACGCATCCGTTCCGCGAGCCGCTCGGCGTTGTGGCCGTGGATGGCCGGCAGCAGCACGCCGAATGTGTCGTCGTCGAGGCGCGCCACCCAGTCGGATTCGCGCAGGTAGTTGCGCACGATGATTCCGACGCGCTCCAGTACCCGGCTGCCGGCGCCGTAGCCGTACCGGCTGCTGACGTCGGCAAGTCGATCGACTTCGACGAGCATCAATGCGAACGCCTCACCGAATCGTTCCGCCCGCTCGATTTCCTTCTCGACGGCGGTCACGAACACCGCGCCCGTGGGGAGCGTCGTGAGTGGATCCGTGATGCCCGGCACGCGGGCGCTGCCGGCCATCCACTCGGCCACCGCCGCGCACAGGTCGAAGGCGGAGCGCCGAACGAGCTGCGTGACGGTGGGCCACGGCGCCGACGAGATGCCGAACGAATCGTCGAGCGCGAGCGCGTCGACTGCCGCCCGTTCGACGAGGTACACGACCGTGAAGAGCTGGCGCGTACCGACGCCCGTCCGTTCGGCGAGCAGCAGCAGTTCGGCCACGAGCACCGCGTCCGCGCCGGTCGTCCCGTCGCGGACGGCAGCAATCAACAGCTGGACCGTACGCTCGGCGAGCGGGATGCGGTCGTCGGGAGGGACCTGCTCGATGCCGGAGAAGGGGAACAGAGCGACGGCGTCCTGGACGATCGCGTCGGCGGTCCCATGCAGGGAACGCGCGACGCTGACTCGCAGGTCGGTCGCCGACTGCATGTGATCGCTATCGGCGTGAGACAGCCGGGTCGCCACTGTTGCACACTTCAGCGCACTTTAGCGGATACGATGTCCCTCCGCTGCCGTCGTGCGGTCGGCGATCTGCGCACATCCGCCGCCCACGGGTACTTACAGTATTGGCATCTGGCGGCCCAGGGGAAAAAAGCCGAAATCTAAGCTGGAGATGTGTTAACAGTTTTCGGGGGAAGCTGCGTTGCGCACGATGATCGGTGAGTGTCTCCGCCAGGCGGGGATCATCACCGCCGCGGATTTGGAGACGGCGCTCGTCGAGCACAAGCGTTCCGGCGAACGGCTCGGGGCCGTGCTGGTCCGCCTTGGACTGGCCACCGAGCGGCAGATTGCCGAAGCGCTCGCATACCAGCTCGGTTTCGAGTACGTCGACCTCATCGCGCGTCCGCCCGATCCGGCCGCTGTCGTGCTCATCCCGAAGGATGTCGCGCTCAAGCGGAACTGCATCGCGATCGCCGTGCAGAGGAACATGCTGACGGTCGCCATGTCCGATCCGCTGCTCTTCACGCTCGTCCAGGATCTCGAGTTCCAAACGGGTCATCGGATCAAGCAGGTGGTCGCGACACGCGTCGAGATCATCGAAGCGATCCAGACGGCCTATCCGGAGCAGGCGCTCGCGCGTGTGCCACCGCCCGGCCGCACGCGGGAAGAGACGTCGCGCGGCGGCATGCTCGCGCCGCCCGCGGGAGTGCTCGCGCCGCGCGGCTCCTCGACGACGAAGCTGCCCGCGGTGCGCGAAGAAGACGTCTTCGAGCAGGCGGCGACCGGCCCGACGGCCACCGCCGAGACGGCGCCGATCATCGACATGGTCGACCTCGTGATCAAGAGCGCGCTCAACAGCCGGGCGAGCGACATCCACATCGAGCCGACCGAAGGCGACGTGATCGTCCGGCAGCGGCTCGACGGGCTCCTGAAGCAGACGATGGACCTGCCGAAGTGGGTGCACGACGGGCTGGTGGCGCGCATCAAGATCATGTCCGGGCTCGACATCGCGGAGAAGCGGCTGCCGCAGGACGGCCGCATCCGTACCACGAGCGAAGACGGGCAGGAAGTCGACCTGCGCGTCTCGACGCTGCGGACGATCTTCGGCGAGAAGATCGTGCTGCGCGTGCTCGACCACCGCAAGGGTGTGCCCCCGCTCGAGGAGCTCGGGCTGTCGGCCGCGTCGATGGAGCAGATCCGCTACTTCCTGCGCCATCAGCACGGGATGATCCTCGTCGTCGGACCGACGGGCTCCGGCAAGACGACCACGCTCAGCTCGGCGCTGGCATCGATCCGGTCGGAGCGAACGAACATCGTCACAATCGAGGATCCGGTCGAGTACCAGATTCCCGGCGTGAACCAGACGCAGATCAACGCGAAGATCAACCTCACGTTCGCCAGCGCGCTGCGGTCGATCCTGCGGCAGGACCCGGACGTCGTGCTCGTCGGCGAGATTCGCGACCAGGAAACGGCGCGGATCGCGATGCAGGCCGCGCAGACGGGCCACCTGGTGCTCTCGACCCTGCATACCGACGATGCGCCGTCGTGCGTGACGCGTCTGACCGACATCGGGATCGAGCCGTACGTGAGCGCAGCGGCGCTCATCGGCGTCATCGGGCAGCGCCTCGTGCGGCGGCTCTGCATGGACTGCCGGCGCCCATACACCCCCGAGGCCGAGACGCTGCGCGCCATGCGCGTGTCGGAAGCCGAGGCTGCGACGCTGACGTTCTATCGCGCGGACGGCTGCGAGAAGTGCAATCACACCGGCTACCGCGGCCGCGTGGGCATCTACGAGATCATGACTGTCACCGACAGCCTGCGCCGGCTCATCGCGCAGCGCGGCTCCGAGTCGCAGCTCCGCGAGGCCGCGCTCGGGGAGGGGATGCTCTCGCTCGGCGAAGACGGTCTCCTCAAGGTCAAGGCCGGGGTCACCACCCCGCAGGAGCTGCTGCGGGTCGTCACCGAAGTGCGCGAGACGCGGTCGCTTTGCCCGGAATGCGGCACGCGCGTCGCCCCCGACTACACCGCCTGCCCCACGTGCGGCCACCGCGTGGGCGGCGGGTGTCCGCACTGCCGCCGCCCGATCCAGCCCGATTGGAAGTTCTGCCCCTACTGCGCCAAGAGCACCGACGCCGTTCCTGGACGCGGCCGGTCGTCGCGCGGGATTCCGTCCCGCCGTGCCATGGCCGAGCTGCCGTCGGGCAACGTCGCGGAATTCAAGAAGGGCTCGTAGGCCGCCGGCCTTAAGATCGCACCGTTGCCGATGGCGGGGAGCTACTACGAGCTGCTCGGTGTGTTGCCCACCGCATCGCTCGACGAAATCAAGAAGGCGTTCCGCCGCGAAATCGCGAAGTACCATCCCGATAAGGTTCAGCACCTCGGGCGCGAGTTCCAGGAGATCGCGGCGGTCAAGGCGGCGGAGCTGACGCAGGCGTACAAGACGCTGTCCGACGAATCGCTCCGCGCCGAGTACGACGCGGAGCTCGCCGGCGCCTCCGCCGGGCGCGACACCGGCGGCGGGCGCGACGCCGAGGTCGAGCGCTGGCGAGCGGCGGCGACCGACGCCCCGCCGCGCCCCGCGCCACGCTCGTCGTCCGCGACCGCCGAACGTCCGGCTTCCAACCACGCCTTTGCGGCGGACCGGGCGGGCGTCAGCGATCTGGTCCGCAAGGCGGCGCTGGCGCGCTTCCGCCAGGCGATCGGCGCCGAGTGCGGCCAGTGCGACGAAAGGTCCCTACCGGGGTTCGACGTCGCCTGCACGCCGCCGAAGGGGCGGTTCTGGAGCAAGCTGCAGCCGCGGATCCTCGTTCGCGTCGTCGCGCGCGTCGACGCCGCCGCAGTGTCGGAGACGTGGGGGCTCGCCGTGCGGATGCCGCGCGACAAGGACGACCGCGAGGTCTGCATCTTCCTCATGGGCCCGGCCGTCGCGCCGGCCGGCGAGCTCGCCGCGGCGATCGCCGCGGAGCGCCGGAAGCCCACCGCCCAGAAGCTCGTCCTCGTGCCGCTGAATACCAAGAGCTGGGCGGCGCACATACCCGCGGACGCACCGGCCGTCGTCAAGTCGCTCGTGACGCGGCTGAAGTCGACCTAACGTGCCCCTGATCCAAACGTACGACCTCTGGAAGACGTACACGATGGGCGCCGAGGAGGTGCACGCGCTGCGCGGCGTGTCGCTGACGATTGAAGGCGGCGAGTACGTCGCCATCATGGGACCGTCGGGATCGGGCAAGTCGACGCTGATGAATCTGATCGGCTGCCTCGATACGCCGACGCGGGGCGAGTATCTGCTGAACGGCCAGCGCGTCAGCGACATGAACGACAACGAGCTGGCGCGCGTCCGCAACCAGGAGATCGGCTTCGTCTTCCAGACGTTCAACCTGCTGCCGCGGGCGTCGGCGCTCGACAACGTGGCGCTGCCGCTCGTCTACGCGGGCGTGGCGGCGCCGGAACGCGCCGCGCGCGCCCGGGCGGCGCTCGACATGGTGGACCTGCTGCCCCGGCTGACGCACCGTCCCAACGAGCTGTCGGGCGGACAGCGCCAGCGCGTCGCGATCGCGCGGGCGCTGGTCAACCGCCCGTCGCTCCTGCTCGCCGACGAGCCGACCGGCAACCTCGACTCGAAGACCGGCGCCGAGATCATGGCGCTCTTCGCCCGCCTGCACCAAGCGGGCAACACGATTGTGGTGGTGACCCACGAGGCCGACATCGCCGCGTTCGCGCCGCGGGTGGTGCACCTGCGCGACGGGCAGGTCGAGAAGGATGTCAGGCGCGCACTGTCAATCGCGGATCTCGAATGACCGGAGGGGGACGCGCCCTGTCTCTTCCAGCCGCAGGCGCGCCCAATCGACGCGAACGCGATCGGCTTCCACGGTAACCGTCTTCACGCGAAGCCTCGGATCCAGACAACGTTGGCGGAGGACCGGCGGAAGCGCATCGCCCGTCGCGGACGCGGTAAGACTCTCCGCTTCGATGCGCGTCAGCCGGCACTGGTGGCGGCGTCCCGCCTCGTCGATCGCCACCAGGTAGTGTGCGTCCGAGGCTTTCGCCTCGAAGTCGGCGGGCGACGCGTAGGTCGTCGAATACATGTCGTACGCCGAGAGCATCGGCGAGACTTCGAGGCGCAGCACCGAGATGGCCGTCTGCGCGGCAATCAGCACGAGCACGGCGAGTGATGGATAGAGCGGCCGTGGCCACGCACTCGTCGGCGTGGCGCGCGTCTCGCCCCGCGCACGATCCGGGCGCGGCAGACCCGCCGACCCGATTCGGTGCCAGGGCAGGAACGACAACAGCAGCATCCACCACCCAGGCCAGATCACACCCTGAAACAGCACGAATCCCGACAGCAGGCACAGGGCGGCGAGGCCGGCGGCGAGCCGGAATACGTAGCGGCGCGACAGCACGCCGACGATGACGAGGGCCTCGATGGCGACGGCGCCGAACGAGAGCAGCACCGCGACGGCGTCGCTCTGAGCCGCGCGGAGGCCCCAGTCGACCAGCGCCTCGCGCGAGTCCGACAGGAAGTGGTACTTGACGGTCCCATTCAGGATCCACCCGAGCCCCCCCTGGAACAGCTTGGCGAACGCCGCGGCGGCAAAGGCCACGCCAAGCACAAAGGAGGGCACCCAGACCGTGAAGCCGTACTCCTGTGGGCTGCCGTGCGGTCGCAGCGTTCCACGCCGCCAGGTATCGACGCTCCAGGCGTCACCCCAGCGCGACCCGAGCAGGCAGACGACCGTCACGAGCAGCGCGCTGACGGTGTGGTGGCTGATGTCGATGGTATAGAGATCGGCCCACGCGACCAGGCCGATCGCGAACATCACGAACGACAGACGGGCCGCGGCGCCGACCACGAACAGCAGCCCCCAGACGATGAGCCATGCGGTCATCCAGTCGGCGACCCATGGCACTCGGTGCAGCAGCATTGCGGCCAGCGAGCCGGCCGAGGGATCCACATCGGCGGCGCCGACGTCGTGCCGCAGCACGTACAGCAGCAGTGCGCTCCCGAAGACGATGCGGAAGCCGGCGACCGCCTCTGCGGTCGCGCCCGGAATGCGTCCGGCTGCCCACCGCAGCAGCGGCTGGACGAGTCGCGCGCCGGTGGCGACGGGCCTGATAAACGCCATGCGAAGCGATGCGACCGGTCCGCGCACGAGACGAGGCGTCATGCGTTCGGCCGCGCCGAGGCCTGCGGCGACGCAGCCGAGCCCCAGCCCGAGCAGGCTGAGCACCTCGAGCGTGACGGGAATCCATGGCTGCGGCGTGCGATACGGGAGCCGCTCGGCGAAGTAGCCGACACGGAACGCGGTGCGATGAATCTGATGCGTGTCCGCAACCGCGGGGTCTTCGACCAGCGCCCGGATGTTCGTGCGGGAACGGTCGAGAAGCGCGTACCCCCAGGTGGTGCCCTCACGGTGCTCGCCGTCGGCCAGGCCGAAGCGACGTTCGAGCCGCTGCCGGGCCGCATCGTCGACATCAGTGGCCCAGCGCACGTTCACGTAGACAGGCCGAGGCCCAAAGGTCTGGCGCACGGCGCCGTACGCGAGGGCAGCGACCACCCAGCAGGCAAGCGCGGTTACGAGGAGTCGGCCCGCCACGTCACTCATTCACCGCGACCGAAAACAGCCGGGTGCGCGCCGGTGCGTCGAGGCGCCACGCCTCCCAGTCCACCCTTGCTCGATGCGATTCGACGGCCAGGTCTTTGAAGCGCGCGGCCGGATCGAAACAGCCCTGCAGCAGCTCCATGGCGCGCCCGCGGTCCGACCGTTTGGATGCCGGCGTCGCCAGAAGGTCGACGTCCGCCCGTGAGATGCGGCACTCGTCGCGCCCCCCGCGGTCGTCCACCGCCACCAGCCAGTACTGCTCGCCCGCCTTCTGCTCGTACTCGGCCGGGCTCGCGTACGTCGTCGCGTACATGTCGTAGGCGGAAATCAGCGGTGACACTTCCATCCGGAACAACGAGACAATCGACTGCACGATGATGAGCGCCACGACGACACGCACAGCTGTCCGAGGCCGGCGTTCTGAGGCCTGCGGCCCGAGGCCTGAGGCCTGTCCGTTGGCCACCAGATGCCACGGCAGGAACGACAGGAGGAGCAGCCACCATCCGGGCCAGAACAAACCCTGCAGCAGCGAGAATCCCGACACGAGGCAGAGCGCGCTGAGCCCCGCAATCGCGCGATAGCGATACGCGCGCGCGAGCACGCCGGCGATGACGAGCGACTCGATGGCGATGGCTCCGAAGGAGAGTGCGACGGCGATCCAGTGATGGCGCCCGAGCTGGAGCCCCCAGTCGACCATCGCCTGCGGCGAATCGGAGAGGAAGTGGTACTTGACCGTGCCGTTCAGGATCCACGCCACGCCGCCGTCGCGCAGCTTGGCAAGCGCTGCCGCCAGGTACACGACGCCGAGCACGAAGCTGGGCACCCACACCGTATAGCCGTACTCCTGTGCGGTTCTCGGCGGCGCGGCGCGGCCGCGCGACGCATCGATGCTCCACACGTCGCTCCACCGGCCCCACTGCAGGCACACCAGCGTCACGAGCAGCGCGCTGACCGTGTGATACGTCGTCTGCGTCGTATAGAGCAGCGCCCAGGCGAACGCCCCGAGCGTCAACAGGCCGAAGGCGAGGCGCGTCCACGCCCCGGCAATGAAGAGCAGACCCCACGCAAGGAGCCACGGCGCGATGACCGCGGCGAGCCACGGTGCGGCAACGAAGATCTGCAGCAGCGCCCGATGCACGTCAGAGATCGCGTTCGACGGATCGACGGCCCAGTCGCCGCGAACCGGGCGACGAAGCAGGAAGAGCAGTAACGCGCTCCCGAAGACGATGCGGAAGAGCGCCCCTGCCTCGGGCGAGGCGGCTGGAATCCTGGCCGTGATCCAGACCACGAACGCCCGCGCGGCGCGGTCCGCACGCGCGAGCACGAGCACACCGGCGATGAGCGCGAGGAGCGCGAGTCGTTCGAGTGCGACGGCGACCCACGCGCGCGGCCCTCGGTACGGGAGCCGCTGAGCGAAATAGCCGACGCGGAATGCCGTGCGGTGAATCTGATGGGTATCCGCCACCGCAGGGTCCTCGACGAGCGCGCGGATGTTGCCGCGGGAGCGATCGGTGAGCGCGTAGCCCCATGTAGTGCCTTCGCGATGCTCGCCGTCGGCCAGGCCGAAGCGCTCCTCGAGGCGCTGCCGCGCCGCGTCGTCGACACCATCCGTCCAGCGGACGTTGACGTAGACGGGACGCGGCCCGAACGTTGCGCGGAGCGTCCCATACATCAGCGCGGCGCACGACCAGAGGGCAAGAGCGGCGACGAGAAGCCGCGCAGGAATGTTCACGTCAGACTGCTGCCCAGTGCGCGGTGGCGACCTGTCGGAGCGGCGCCGCCGGATCGAACGAGGCGGGGTCGAGCGGCACGCGCTGCCGTGGGGTATCGGGATCCAGGACCGGCACGGCGCTGAGCAGCGCGCGCGTGTACGGATGCCGCGGCTCGGCGAACAGGGCGCGCGTCTCTCCCATTTCCACGATCCTGCCCAGATACATTACCGCAACGCGATTGCAGATGTTCTCGACGAGCCGCAGATCGTGCGCGATAAACAGGTACGTCAGGCGCAGCCGCTCCTTGAGATCGAGCATCAGCCGGACGACCTGCGCTTGGATGGAGACGTCGAGCGCCGAGACCGGCTCGTCGGCGACGACGAGCGCGGGATGGAGCGCGAGCGCGCGGGCGATGCCGATGCGCTGCCGCTGGCCGCCGCTGAACTCGTGCGGGTAGCGCGAGAGATGCGCCGCGTCGAGCCCCACCAGCTCGAACAGCTCCTCGACGCGGGCGCGACGCTCGGTCTTCGTTCCCAGCTTGTGAATCACGAGCGGTTCCTCGACGATGTCGCCGGCGCGCATGCGGGGATTGAGGGACGAGTACGGATCCTGAAAGACGATCTGCAGGTCGCGTCGCGCCTGCCGCATGCGGGCGCGCGAAAAGCCGAGCACGTTCTCGCCCCGGAACAGCACCTCCCCGGAGGTCGGCTCGATCAGGCGCAGGATGCACCGGCCGGTGGTGCTCTTCCCGCTGCCCGACTCGCCGACCAGCCCGAACATCTCCCCCTCCTCGATCGCAAAGCTCACGTCGTCGACGGCCTTCACGATGGAGGCGGGCTGCCAGAGGCCGTGTTTGCGGGCGAAGTGCTTGACGAGATGCCTGACTTCGAGGAGCGGTGCGCTCATCGACGTTCCATGCCGGGCACCGCTGCGAGCAGCGCGCGTGTGTAGTCGTGGGCGGGGCTGCGGAGGATCTGCCGCACCGGCCCTTCCTCGACGACGGCGCCGCGGTACATCACGGCGACCCTGTCGGCCATCTCGGCAATCACGCCGAAGTCGTGGGTGATGAGCAGCAGCGCGAGGTTGTAGCGGGCGCGCAGCTCACGGAGCAGGTCGAGCACCTGCGCCTGAATCGTCACGTCGAGCGCGGTCGTCGGCTCGTCGGCGATGACGAGCGCCGGATGGCAGGCGAGCGCGATGGCAATCATCACGCGCTGGCGCATGCCGCCCGAGAGCTGGTGCGGGTAGTCGCGGACCCGGCGCCGTGCGTCCGGAATGTGTACGGCGTCGAGCAGCTCCACGGCCCGCGCCCACGCCTGCGCGCGCGTCGCCTGCCCGTGGACGGTCAGCGCCTCCGCAATCTGGTCGCCGACGCGCATGACCGGATTCAACGCCGTCATCGGTTCCTGGAAGATGAGCGAGATGCGCGCGCCGCGAATCTGCCGCATCTCGCGCTCCGGCAGCGCCAGCAGATCCCGCCCCTCGAAGAGGACGCGGCCGCCCGCAATGCGCCCGGGCGGCGGCACGAGCCGGAGGATCGAAAATGCCGTGACGGACTTGCCGCTGCCCGACTCGCCGACGAGCCCCAGCGTCTCGCCCGCTGCGACCTGGAAGCTGACGTTGTCGACCGCCGTGACCGTGGAGCGTGCGCCTTCGAACAGAACGGTCAGCTGCTGGACGTCGAGGAGCGGCGCGGTCATTCCCCTCGATATTCGCCGAAAACACGCCGGAGCGCATCGGCGATTTCGCCGAGCGTCGCCTGCGCCTCACCGGCGGCGATGATCGGCGGGACGAGATTCGCCCCCTCTCGAGCGGCTCGGTCGACCTCCTCGAGGGCGTGCCGCCAGGCGCGTTCGCTGCGGCCGGCGCGGAGGGCGCGAAGGCGGTCGATCTGCCGGCGCTCGACATCAGGATCGATCCGGAAGAGATCGTTCGCGACGCCGGCGCCCTCCGGCTCGGCGAACCGGTTGACGCCGACGACAATCTGCTGCCCGGCATCGATCGCCTGCTGCGCGCGGTAGGCCGCCTCGTGAATCTGCTGCTGGATGTAGCCCGTCTCGACGGCGGCGAGCGCGCCGCCGCGCGCGTCGATCGCCTCGATCAGCCCGACGGCCTCCTCCTCGAGGCGCGTCGTGAGCGCCTCGATCGCGTAGGCGCCGCCCACGGGGTCGACCGTATTTGCCACGCCGCTTTCGTGCAGCAGAATCTGCTGCGTGCGCAGCGCGATCGTCGCGCTTTCTTCGGTCGGCAGCGCCAGCGCCTCATCGCGCCCATTGCAGTGCAGCGATTGCGTGCCGCCGAGCACCGCGGCCAGCGCCTGGAGCGCGACGCGAACGATGTTGTTGTCGGGCTGCCGGGCGGTGAGCGTGCTGCCCGCCGTCTGCGTATGGAAACGGAGCTGCTGCGCGCGCGCGGTGGCGGCGCCGAACCGGTCGCGCATGAGCCGCGCCCAGAGGCGTCGTGCCGCGCGGAACTTGGCGATCTCCTCCAGGAAGTCGTTATGTGCGTTGAAGAAGAACGAGATCCGCTGGCCGACGGCGTCGACGTCGAGCCCGGCATCGACTGCCGCCTGCACGTACGCGCAGGCGTGCGCGAGCGTGAAGGCCACCTCCTGCGCCGCCGTGGCCCCCGCCTCGCGGATGTGATACCCGCTCACCGAGATGGTGTTCCACCGCGGCATCTCGCGCGCGCAGAACGCCATCACGTCAGTCACCAGACGGAGAGACGGCCTCGGCGGATAGATGAACGTGCCGCGCGCGACGTACTCCTTCAGAATGTCGTTCTGGACCGTGCCCGACAGTCTCTCGAGCGGCGTGCCGTGCCGCTTCGCCACCGCCGCATACAAGGCGAGCAGGATGACGGCCGTGGCGTTGATCGTCATCGAGATGGAAACGCGGTCGAGCGGGATGCCGTCGAGCAGCACGGCCATGTCCTCGATCGAGTCGATGGCGACGCCGACGCGTCCGACCTCGCCGGTGGCAAGAGCGTGGTCGGAGTCGTAGCCGATCTGCGTCGGCAGGTCAAAGGCGACGCTCAGGCCGGTGACCCCGCGGGCGAGGAGATAGCGGTAACGGCGATTCGAGTCGGCCGCCGTGGCAAACCCGGCGTACTGGCGCATCGTCCAGGGTCGGCCGCGGTACATGTCGGGCTGGACGCCGCGGGTGTACGGAAATGCGCCCGGCGCCGCAACGTCCCGCTCGAAATCGGACTCCGCCAGGTCATCCGGCGTGAAGAACACGCGGGGAGAACGGGGCACCACGCCGGATTTTACGCCGGTTTGTTGACACCTCTGGGGCGTGCCTCTACAATGCGGACAGTCTTCCTTTGAAGGCTAACCCCCTGCAGATGAACACTTTTGGCGCCCGATCCCTGCCGATCTCCCCGGTTGAGCAGGTTCGGATTGGGAGACGCCCCCGGATCCCGGCCCGGCGGCGGGTGAGGAGGAATTAGGGAATGGATGACGTCGTGAACCGGTTCGCCAAAGAGCTGGCCGACGCGATCGCCGCTGCTGTCGCCGAGAGCCCTCAGGTGGAAGCCTGCCGCACGCGCGCCCGCGAGGCGGGATTCGACATGCGCGTGACGCTCGAGGCGGTCGTCGGGTTCGTGAACCGGACCAATGGCGGCGTCGTGACCAAGATCACTACACCAGCGCGGCTCCTGCCCGCGCGGCGCCCCTTCGACCTCACCGCCAACGATCGGCGCTTTCTCCGTTCGCTGCGGATTTCGGTCGACGAGGCGAAGGAAGCCGTCGAATAGCCATTTCGGACTGTCCGCGTTCATAAGGCCGGCGTGTTGGCGCCGGCCTCTTTCTTTTGCGTGCAGAGCGGCGAGCCATTACTATACCGGCCGCCTATGCGCGCTCCTGGCACTCCCGCCGTATCCGTTCTCGTCGGCGCCTGGCTCACGCTCGAGGCGCAGACTCTCGACCCCGCACGTGTGCCGCCGCCCACCGTCTTCGCCGTCGGCGACATCGTACAGTGCGCGGCGCTCGACGCCGCCGAGCGGACCGGACGGCTGATGGAACAGCTGCTCGATGAAACCCCCAACAGCATCGGCATCACTCTTGGCGACAACTCCAACGACGACGGCTCGATGGAGAGCTATGACTGTTTCGACCGCACGACGTGGGGCAAGCTGAGGAGTCGGCTCGAACCGGTGCCCGGCAATCACGATTACGACCTGGACAAGGAGCTGCCGCACTACTTCCTTTACTTTCCGAAGACGGGCCCGCCGCGCCTCGGGTACCGTGCCTGGAATGTCGGGGCCTGGCGGATCTACGCGCTGAACTCAGAGCTGCCGGAGGAGCTACGGCAGCAGCAGCTGGATTGGCTCGCAGCCGACTTGCCGGCGCACCACAAGACGAGGTGCCTCCTCGCGTACTTTCATCGCCCGCCGTTTTCCTCCGGCGAGTTTGGGAGCCCGCGCGGGAGGTTGCTGTTGCGGCCGCTCTACAGATTTGGCGTCGATCTCGTCGTCACGGGCCACGAGCACTTCTTCGCGTCGCTGCCGCCGCTGACGCCGGACGGCTTCGTCAACCGCAGTCACGGCGTGCCGATCCTCATCGCCGGCACCGGCGGCGCGGTGCTCTTCAATCGTCCCGCGAGGCTTCGCTATCCCAATGATGGCGAGACGGTCGTCGTCCACCAGCTTGGCATTCTCAAAATCGTCCTGAAGCCAGGCACGTACGAGTGGTCGTTCATTCCGGTGGATCCCGCGGCCCCGCGGCCGTCCGGCGGCGGCACTTGCCACGAAAACCCGCCGCAGCTTCAATGGTGAGCTGGCGCTTTTGAGGGCGGTGGCTACGCCGCCGCGCGGTCAGGAAGCGCGAACTCGGTTCCGACAATCTCGAGTTCGGGCAATGTCGACAGGTCGACTTCGGAGGGAGGGATCACCGCTCCAGACGCGTCCATGATGATTCGGACGATCGGGCGCGTCACCGACCCCTCCTGCACTTCTTTCACCAGCCCGCAGCGCCCGTCGGAGAGGACGGCGGGCGTGCCCGGCGGATATGGGGCGACGAACGACTTGAAGACGGCGATCACTTCGG
>Ga0073934_10000650_pt1 | contig 96772 bp, 89 predicted proteins | sample LarsenN4metaG_FD_76834 | JGI IMG/M metagenome (GOLD analysis project Ga0073934, IMG submission 76834) | Hot spring sediment bacterial and archeal communities from British Columbia, Canada, to study Microbial Dark Matter (Phase II) - Larsen... ...
CCCTTTTTCAAAGGGGGACTGCTAAACGCGGCGCTTCTTTTTAAGTGATTGAGAATGCGCATGATTCGAGCTCCGGTCCCCCTCTTTGGAAAAGAGGGGTCAGGGGAGATTTGTGGAGTTGGGCGAGGCTTCATCATTTTTTCACACCCCCAAGGGGGAAAGAGGGGGATTTGTTGTACTGGTTATCGATCAAAGTGAGAAAACTATTTTCATAAGAGGGCACACCGATCACGGAGAAAATAGGATTCTAATCTCGTCGAGATCGAAACAGTTGAAACAACTGCAGCCTCTGTGCTCTCGGTGAGTTCCGTGGTGGCTTAGGGTTTCACTTTTACCGTGTTTCGACGCGGGAATGATTGGACAACGCATCTTCCCTGGCGCTTCGCAGGCGCCTAACGAGCCCGCTCGTGCACCGCGCCGATAAGGCAGCCGTAGAGAACGAGCGGCGCCGAGGTGGTGAGAATCATCGCCACGACGATGTCGCCCGTGACCGCGATCACCTGCGCAGCGATCAACGGCGCGACCACGCCGGAAAAATAGTGCAGCGACATGATGATGCCGGCAGCGGTCCCAGCATGTTCCGGCGGCGCGGTTTCCTGGGCAAGCGCGACGACCAGCGCAGGCACCGAGGCTTTAATAGCACCGAAAACGGCCATGCCGATGGCGAGAGCGAGAGATGATTCCAGCCAGTAGAACAGAACGAAGGCCGCAAGGGCGGCGGGAAAAGCGCTAACCACGACTACCCTTTTACGGCCGAACTTGTCCGACAGATTTCCCAGGCAAAACGATCCGACCATGTTGGCAAAGCTGAGCACGCTCATGATCCAGCCTGTTTCCGCCAAAGTCAGGTTCTTGGCTGTGCGCAACAGCGTCGGGGTCCAGGCGGCGGACGCCCAGAAAACCGAGGCGCCAAGAAATTCTGCCGCAGCGAGGATGAAAATCGAGAGAGACAGCGCGCTACGTACCGAAGCAACGCGAGCTGCGGAGCGGCCAGCTCGGGTATCGCGAAGGCAAACGAGTTGCAGCAGCATAACGCCGGCGGCAATGACACCGACCGTGATAAATGCGGCGCGCCAGCCGCGAGCCGCGGTAAGTCGGCTTGAGAGTACGGCGCCTAGCGCGCCGCCAATGCCGTAAGTCACTGAAATGAGACTCGCGCCGAGGCCGCGGCGCTGCGGCAGCAGATCGGACATGATGGCGTAAAGCGACGGCGGCGTGAAACCGTAGCCGACGCCGGTGACAGCGAGAAGCAAGAAAAAGATAATCGGGCTGGTGCTGACGCCGGCGCAGCCAAAACCTGCGGCGAGCAGACTCAAGCCGGTGATCAATACACGTTTCCGGCCAAGCCGGTCCGCCAGCCGGCCGGCAACGCCGCTGGTGATCGCCGCGATCAGCATCATCACGGAAAACATGCTGCCGGCGGCGACTTCGGAGAGTAGAAAGGTCTGGCGCAGTTCCGGCAGCGCGATTCCTAAGGTCGCTACCATCATGGACGGCATCAAGTTCGAACACGGAACAACGGCGATCGACGAGCGGACCCGTTCGGCGGAAACGAGTGGATTGAGTTCGGCCACGCTATGCGGGTGATTATTATTTCAAGGGAACGAAAATATAACGGCGCGGCTGACCGCCAACGACACGGGTGATGTGGCCCCGTCCGGTGGTGTCTTCGGCCAGCATGACGTCGCCGGGACCAAAGCTGCGCACTGTGCCGTCGCCGATTTCGATTTCGACTCGCCCGGAAAGAGTGATAACGTATTGGCGCCGCGGCGCCGTGTGGTAAGTGCTCAGATGCGTCGGCGCGGCATAACGAAACATGACCCCCGCGGCCGGCTGCAGCGCCGACGCCGCCATGTCGCGAACGGGATTCATTTCGATTTCGATGTCTTCGAAATGGGATTCGTTGTCTGAGCCGGTGTAGAGTCTTACGATCTTCATTAGGCGGTTTGTAGGGGAAACATTCGGGAAAAGCAAGTTCGAATCTGCTTAACCGCAAAGGACGCAAAGAGCGCAAACATAGAGCGGTTGGCAGCGGCATGTGCTTTACTGTGCTGACAACACTGGCCTAGAAATGGCAGGTCATCAAGGAAACGTAGCTCGGTTAATAGGAGAACTGGAATGAGTGAACCAATTTTGAATCAGCTCGCAGGCGACATGAGCAAGTTGCTTTCCGAGCCGGCGGGGAGCCGGCGCATCAAGGTCACCGACTTGACGCCGCGCGATGGGCAGCAGTGCAAACTCGCGACCCGCGTGACTACCGATGATTTACTGCCGCTCTGCGCGTCGATCGACAACTGCGGCTTTTACGCCGTCGAAGTCTGGGGCGGCGCAACCTTCGATGTCTGTATGCGGTATTTGAAGGAGGACCCGTGGGAGCGGCTCCGGCGGATCAAAGCGGTCATGCCCAAGACCAAACTGCAAATGCTCTTGCGCGGCCAGCACATCCTCGCCTACCGGCCTTACACGGATAAGATCGTCTACAAGTTCGTCGAGCGCGCGGTCGCCAATGGGATCAACGTCTTCCGCGTCTTCGAAGCGACCAACGATTTCCGCAACATCGAAACGGCCACCAAAGCCGTAAAAGAGTTCGGCGGCGAAGCGCACGTCGAGGTCAATTACACCGTGAGCCCCGTGCACACGTTGCAGAAGTGGATGGAGTATGCCGAGCAGTTGATCGAGGTCGGCGCCGACTGGCTGTCGCTCAAGGACGCGACCGGGATCCTGACACCGTTCGACGCCTATCGCATCGTCAAGGGCATCAAAGAGCGCGCCAGAGACAAATTGCCGGTGCTGCTCCACTGCCACGACATGGGCGGCACCTCGAGCATGTGTCACCTGATGGCGATCCTTGCCGGCGTGGACATGATCGATACCGTGCTTTCGCCGTTATCCTTCGGGTCGGCCCATCCGGCGACCGAAAGCATGGTCGCATCGCTCGCCGGGACTCCGTTCGATACCGGGATCGATTTGAAAATCCTCGAAGAGCCGGCGCAGATCACGCGGCAGATCAGGGAGAAATATGAAAAATACGAAACCGGCTACACCGGAGTAAGCGGCGATGTCTTCATTCATAAAGTGCCTGGCGGGATGATTTCCAACATGGTGGCGCAACTCAAGGAAGCCAAGCGGATGGATTTGATGGAAGCGGCGCTCAAAGAAACGCCCCATGTGGAAAAAGATCTGGGCCATCCGCCGCTGCTTACGCCAACCAGCCAAATCGTCGGCGTGCAAGCCGTGCTCAACGTATTGGCCGGCGAGCGCTACAAGATCATCACCAAAGAGACCAGCGACTATGTCAAAGGCAAATACGGCCGTCCGCCCGGAGCGGTGAACAAGGACTTGGTCAAGAAAATCATGAAGGACAAAGAGCCGGACTATTCGTTGCGCTCCGGCGAAATGGCGGACCCGGCGGACTGGGACAAAGCGATTAAAGACCTCGGCGCGCTGGCGAAAAGCGATGAAGATCTGCTTCTGGGCGTGTTGTTTCCGATGCAGGCGAAGGAGTTTCTGACGCAGAGGGAAGAGGGAATTCGGAATTAACCACAAAGCGCACAGGGGTCACAGAGTGGAAGATTCGGAAGCAGAGATTTAACCGCAAAGAACGCATAGAACGCAGAGGCTCATTCCTCCATTTTCAATTTTCAATTATCCATTTTCAATTATTACTAATGCCTGAGCTTCCCGACATCACCGTCTACATAGAGGCACTGGGGATGCGCTTGCTTGGGCAGCCGCTACAGAAGATTCGGCTCGGCAATCCGTTTTTGGTGCGGTCATTCGATCCGCCGATCGGCTCGGCGGAAGGTAAGCAGGTGCGCGCCTTTCACCGCATCGGCAAGCGCATTGTCTTCGAATTGGAAGAGGAGCTTTTTCTGGTATTCCATCTGATGATCACCGGCCGCTTCCACTGGAAAAAAAGGCGCGTCCCGGTACCGAGGAAATTCGGCCACGCGGCGCTCGATTTTCCGAACGGCACGTTGGTGCTGACGGAAATGGGCACCAAGAAGCGGGCTTCGCTGCATCTGGTGAAAGGCCGAGCGAACCTTGCCGAACACGATCCCGGAGGACTGGAGGTATTGGAAGCCGACTTTGACTCCTTCCGTGCTGCTCTTTTGCGGGAGAATCATACGCTCAAGCGCACTCTCACCGACCCCCATGTGTTTAGCGGCATCGGCAATGCCTACTCGGACGAGATTTTGCATCGAGCGAGGCTCTCGCCTGTGAAGCAGACCAAGCAGCTGCGCGATCATGAGATCGACGTTCTTTTCAAAGCGATCAAAGAGTGTCTGACCGACTGGATCGAGCGCTTGCGCAAAGAGACCGGAAGCGATTTTCCTGAACGCGTCACGGCATTCCGCGACGATATGGCGGTGCACGGTAGGTACCGCAAGCCCTGCCCCGTGTGCGGCGCTCCCGTGCAAAGAATCGTTTATGCCGAAAACGAGACAAACTACTGCGCCAAGTGCCAGACCGGCGGCAAATTACTGGCAGACCGTTCGCTTTCGCGGTTGCTCAAAGACGATTGGCCGCGCAGCTTGGATGAGTTGGAGGAGATGCGAGCGATACGAAGATAGCTCCTTTGCAAAGAGGCAGGGGCGATTTGAGCCCTAGAACGACTACACTCCAAAAACCGACGTGACTTTCTGCCTTCCGCCACTCTCCTGATAGCCTTCCTCGTAAAACAAACCGAGGGCCTCCAATACCGGCGTGTCATGGATGGAAAACAGCACGGCATCCTCGTTCGCCGAACGATTCACATGTTCATGCACCGCCCAGGGCGGGAGGGCGAGGATGTCGCCTTTGCGCCAGTTAAATTGCTTGCCATCGATGATGCTCAAACCCGCGCCTTTGACCACATGGTAGACCGCGCTGCCGGTATGGCGATGCGCTTGCGTATGCTCGTCGGGGCGGAGCAATTGCACGCGGCATCCCATCGTCGGCATCACCGGCCCGCCGGTCTGCGGATGGCGATATTCCAGCGCGATACCGTCGAACGGGCTCCCTTGCTGATCACGGAGGGCGCTCAACGCGGCTGCGGTTTGCTCCCAGGAATAGAGCAGGAGCGGCGAGGTTTTCGAACTTTCCTTCACCCAGGTTGGGCTCAGCTGGCCCTCGCCGTAGAGCGACTTCGACGTGTTGGCCGGGCGGCTCGCCGGCACTTGGATCTCTTTGTAGAATTGAAAGAACATCGCTTCCAAAGAGGCGATCAAGGGGATATCCAGGCCATCCATCCAGACGATACGCTCTTTGGTCTCGTTGCCGTGATCGTGCCAGGACCAGCTCGGCGTGAGAATTAGATCTCCCGGCGCCATGTAGACACGCTCGCCGTCGATTGCCGTGTAAGCGCCGTTGCCCTCGATGATGAAGCGGATGGCCGTCGGCGTGTGCCGATGCGCGCGAGCGACTTCCCCGGGGAGCAGCACCTGTACGGCAGCGATGAGGTTGTTGGTCGTCGCCCAGCGGCCGCCAAGGCCGGGATTGAACAATTGTAATGCGCGCCTCTCGTCGCCCACGGGCACGGCTTCGGTGGATTCCGTAATAATCGGTTCCAAGATCGACCACGGCCACATGTGGGCGACCATCTTCGGCTGAGGTTGGGGCGTCATCTGGCTCGCCAGCTCCCAGAGGCCGTACATATTAGCGGCGTGCATGCGCTGGTGAAAGGCTTCCCGGAGCGTGCTCCCTTGACGTTCAGCTTTCATGGTTGTCCTCCCGAGTGCGGAGTTACAGGTCAATGCAATTGTAGTTTACTAATATGCCAATGGCGAACGGTCAAGAAATGGCTCAAGGGCATTATGGCTCTTCAAATGCCTTGAGGGCGTCCCAGCGCGGCTCGAGTCCCAAGCCGGGGATCTCCGGCAGCGTTACCCAGCCGTTCACGGGCGCGGCCGGCTCTTTATAGATTTTGTCGCCGATGCCCCACATTTCCAAATGGAACTCAACGCGCCAGCCATTAGCCATCGCCGCCTGCAAATGCATGTTGTGGTGCGGCCAACCGCCGCCGTTGGCGATCGGCAGGTTGTACGCTTGCGCCAGCGCGGCGACTTTGACTGCCTCGGTGTAACCGCCGACCGAACAAACGTTGGGCTGGGCGATGTCGACAGCGCGGTTGGCGATCAATTCCCGATGGCGAAAGCGGTGTCCTTCGTTTTGGCCGGCGGCGATTGGGATGCTGGTATGGCGGCGCAGATCGGCGAGCAGCAGCGCGTCGTTTTGGTACACCGGTTCTTCGAACCAGGTGATATGATAAGGCTCGATCAGCTTACAGAGCTCGAGCGCGCGGTTGAACGAGAACATGTAATTGGCGTCAATCATCAACTCCACTTCATCGCCTACGGCTTTGCGTACCGCCTGGACCCGTTCGGAGTCGAGCCGGGGATTTTCCGGGTCCACCGCGACGACCATTTTAAGCCGAGTCTCGCCTTGACCGACCAATTGCTTGGCGACTTCGATCAGCTGCTCCTTGCTGTAATGTCTCAGACCGAAGGTGACGTACGCTTGCACAGGGTTTTTTGCTCCGCCAAGGAGTCGCCAAACCGGTTCCTTGTAGTGCTTGCCTTTGATGTCCCAAAGCGCGATATCGATGGCGCTCACCGCCGAGCTCCACATGCCGGTCTGGACCCGGGCATTGAATTGTTTCAAAAGCTGGTTCCAGACGCGCTCGGTTTCGAGCGGGTTCTTGTCCTTCAAGAACGGTCCGGCTTCGCGATTGATGAATTCTCTTAAGGCAAAGCGCTGGGAGCCGCGTGTCAGCCCGTATCCGGTGACGCCGCTGTCGGTTTCGACGGCGACGAACAAAACGGATGCGCTGATCGGCTCCTTGAGCAGCGGCACGGTGACGGGAACTCGATGCAGGGTCGCTTTGACATCGACGATTTTCAAAATCCACCTCCGATTCGGCATGACAGTTAGCGCGGTTTTTAGCGGCAAGTCAAATATTTTCAGAAAAAGGGGAGATTTGTTGTACTGGTTCGAAAAGGAAGGACGAAAATCCATTTTCGTAACAGGGCAAAGAAGAATTCGGAATTTCTTTCGCCAGGCGCTAAGGCGCGAAGTTTGGAAAAATGCGCCATGATTTTGTGCTTGACGCGGGCGCTTCGAGCGGATTAATGGATCTGCCATTGCGTTGCTGAGAGGAGCTACCTATGTACCCCATGATTGCGCCGATTATCTTGTTCGTTACCGTGTTGAGCGGTCAGGCTTACGGGCAGCCGGTGCGCGGCGCGTTTCCCTCGCCGAGCATTCAGATACTGCCAATGATGGTGGCGGCCGAGAGGGGTTTTTACAAACGCGAGGGATTGGACTTGGAATTGGTTTTTGTTCGCGGCGCCGCGACCGCGGTGCAGGCGCTCCTTGCCAATCAAATTCACTTCATATTTTCCATCGGGCCACAGATGCCGGCGGTATGGGAAGGCAACGATATTATGATTCTCGCGCAGCAGGTGGGACGGCCGACTTTTTCCATGGTGGTAACACCGGAAATTCAAAAAATAGCCGATCTCAAGGGCAAAAAACTCGGCGTGACTTTCGGCGGGTCAACGGCGGCGGGAACCAAGGCGTTGTTGGAGCTCAACAACATCAATCCCGACAAAGATGTTCAGTATATCAGCCTGCCCGGCAACGAGCCGAAGATCGCGGCGCTGAAACAGGGGATCATCTCCGGTGCTTTGCTCGCGCCTCCCGCGGATTATCTGGCGATGAAGGCTGGTTTAAAGCGCCTGGTGAGTCTCGCCGAAATTTTTCGGGACACGGCATTTACCGGCCTAGCGGCGAACGCGCGGACGATCAAGGAAAATCCGCAGATGGTCAGAAGAATGGTGCGCGCCATCGTTCGCTCGGTGCTGCACGCGCGCGACAATCCCGAAGACGCAATTCAGGTGTCGATCAGGCGTCTCGGTATGGACCGGGAGGCGGCGCAGGATGCTTACCAGATGATCCGCGAAGCGCTGGTGCCGGTGCCGACGGAAAAGGGCGTGGAATTGATGGCGCAGTGGCAGGCGATCGCGCTCAATACCAAGCCCAAACGCAAGCCGGCGGAATATATGGATCTACGGTTCGTCAACGAAGCGATGGCGGAGTTTGGACAGAAATAGCGCCCGATCGGGCGAGATACGGAGGAAGGCGGGCGCTCGAAGATCCGAGCTAATTTTTGAATTGTTTCAGCCAGTCGGCGAGGATTTCGACGACCTCGGGTTCGTGCTTCGTGTAAAAATGGTTCGCGCCGGGAACGATTTTGTAGGTGGCGCTGGCTCCCCCCGCTGCGGCTAATTCTTGGGCATAGCGTGGAAAAAACGGATGCTCGGCGCCGCCGACGATGATCAGATGGGGCGAGCCCAAACGGCCGGCGTCGCGGCGCACATCGTTGATCTCGTGCGGGCCATATTTGGCGACGTAGGTGCGCGCCGTGAAAATACCGATTGAGCCGCTGGTCCAAGCCCAAAGAAATTCGTCTCCTTTGTTTGCCGCTGTCAATGCTTCCGCTTTCGCCATGAGCGCCTTGAACTCGGGCTGCTCCTCGGCGCGCGCCGAGTAAAATTGCCGCGGACACGAACAGGAAATGACACCGATAACGTCATTTCGCTGGCGGCTACCCTGATAGAGAAGCGACTTGACGCAACCGAGACTATGACCGACCAGGATGAAGCGCCGATAGCCGAGTTCCGCCAGGAAACCTAGCGCGCCATCAAAATCCAAAGCGCTTTGTTCGAAGGTTTCGTACGCGGCGCCGCCGAATTTGGTCAGATTGCCCGCGCGAGCGATCCAATCATGGCCGCGCGTGTTGATGACAAAGCAGTGATAACCGAGGTCCGCGAGAGCCTGCCCCAACGTCGGCAATGGCGGCAAGTAAAAATTCATCGCCACCCCGTGGACCATCAGCAAGGCCAGCTCCGATTTTCTCTGGCGCGGCGTAAACAACAGTCCGTGCAGCGTCTCTTTGTCGTCGGTTTTGAATGCTTGCAAGCGGGTTTCTATGGTCATAGTTTGCGATTAATGATCCCGACCGCAATATGTGTCAAGGCACTGCTGCGGAATGGTCTGATTTAGCGGCGGGCGCCATTCGTCTCCGACGATTCTTGACATTTTTACTTTATTAACTTAGTTTAGCGGTCGCTGGAATTGCGCAATGAAAGTAGGTTCCAAAGCATATTACGGCTTTCTCGCGTTGGTCGAGCTGGCGAACAATTACAAGTTTCGTCGCACCACCCAGGTGAAGGAGATCGCGAAAGATCAGGACATCCCGAGCGAATACCTTGGGCAAATCATGGTGTTGCTCAATCGCGCGCGCCTCGTGCACGGGTCGCGCGGTCCTGGCGGCGGCTACATCTTGGCGCGACCGCCGGAGACGATCTCACTAAAAGAGGTGATCGAGGTTTTGGAGGGGCCGTTTGTCAGCATTGATGTCCGTCCTAAGAAAAAGAGCGGCAGCGGCGCGGTGGCAACCGAGCGCTTGATGCAGACCTGGGCGAAGGGGGTGGCCGCGATGGAACGGGTGTTGGAAGATACGACCCTCGCCGATCTTTGTAAGCCGGAGCAACAATCCTATATGTATTACATTTAGCCCCGGCGAAAAATTTTTTGCGAGAAAAACCGACTAAACAAATTAACTTACTCCTAATTGGTTGATCTTGTGATCGATCGAGGAGGTGGGCTGTGGGAGAGAAAATTACCTGGAGAGAAAAGCTAGCCGATAAGATCGCCGCAGACATCGGCCGCGAAATCGATATTTTCGAGCAGCAGATGCAGCTCCGCCGCCAGGGTAAGATCGATGAGAAAGTGTTCGCCGAAACCCGCTTGCGCCGGGGCATATACGGACAGCGCTATGACAATGGCCAGCGCCATGACGGCAAACGCGTCCAGAAACTTAAAGTTTCCGCCGACGTCATCAAGGGACCGGACACTTTGTGGGACGCGCCGGGCATGATGCGCATCAAGATTCCGTTCGGCGGAGTCACGCCAGAGCAACTGGAAACTCTCGCGGCTCTTTCCGAAGAATATGCGGACGGTGTCGCGCACGTGACGACGCGGCAGGATTTTCAATTTCACTTCGTGCACATCGACGACACGCCGGACCTGATGCGGCGCTTGGCGGCGGTCGGCATCACCACGCAGGAAGCCTGCGGCAATGTCGTGCGTAACGTTACGGCTTGTCCACTGGCCGGTATCTGCCGCGAAGAGACTTTCGACACGACGCCTTATGCCAGGGCTTGCTCTAAGTTCTTGATGGGGCATCCCGATACGCAGGACTTTGGTCGCAAAGTGAAAGTGGCGTTTTCCGGATGCGAGCAAAATCCGTGCGGCTTAGTGACTATGCACGACATGGGTGCGGTCGCCAAAACTAGAATGGTCGACGGCAAAGAACAGCGCGGCTTCGCTTTTTACGTCGGCGGAGGTTTGGGCTCGGTGCCGTATAAGGCGAAGCTGTTCGATGAATTTTTACCCGAAGCCGAGTTACTGCCGACGATGCAGGCGATTTCGCGGGTGTTTGCGCGTCTGGGGGAAAAACGCAATCGGGCGCGGGCACGCCTTAAATTTCTCATCGCCCACCTCGGAATCGAAGTCTTCAAAAAAATGGTCGCCGAAGAACGGACAAAACTGCCGCACGATAGGCGCTGGACCCATTATCTTCGTGCCGTGAATCAGTGGACCGAGCTGCCGCTCAAGCCCGGAGTGCAGCTCAATGGCCACCAGCGGCCTGAGGGATTCGAGGCTTGGTACGCGACAAATGTTTACCGACAGCGCCAGCCCGGCTATGTCGCCGCCACAGTGACACTGCCTTTGGGCGATGTGAGCGCCGACCAGCTGCGTGCGCTTGCCGACATCGCGCGCCGCTTTGTCCAGGACACCCTGCGCACGACGGTGGAACAAAACATTCTGTTTCGTTGGCTCAGCGAGGCAGATTTGCCGGAGTTCTATCAGGCAATCCGAGCCATCGGCCTCGGCGCGGCGGAAGCGGCGACCATTGTCGATGTGACCGCGTGCCCCGGAACGGATACTTGCAAGCTCGGCATCGCTTCATCGCGCGGACTTGCACGCGAGCTGCGCAAGCGTCTCGGCGAAAAAAGTCTGCAGCTTGACCGGGCAGTTAAAAATCTCCGCATCAAGGTCAGTGGCTGCTTCAACTCCTGCGGCCAACACCATATCGCCGATATCGGCTTTTACGGCATCAACCGCAACGTGAAAGGTTTTCAGGTGCCGCACTTTCAGGTGATCGTCGGCGGCAAGTTCCGCGACAATGCGGGCGAGTACGGCGCGGCGATCGGCGCGGTGCCGTCGAAGCGGATTCCCGAAGCGGTGTTGACGATCACCGAATATTACGTGCGCCAGCGGCTCAAAGACGAACACTTCCAAGACTTCGTTGCGCGAGTCGGCAAAAAGGCGATCAAGGATCTGCTCGAAGATTTGACCAAAATACCGGGCCATGAAATCGATCCTTCATATTACACTGATTGGGGCGATCCGCGTGAATTCACCCTGGCGGACATGGGCGTCGGCGAGTGCGCCGGCGAAGTAGTTAGCCAGGCCGAGTTTACGCTCGCCGCGAGCGAACGCGAACTATTCGAAGCGCAACTGTTGCTCGATTCAGGTCATCCCGAGCAGGCGGCGCGGCTCGCTTACGGCTCGATGGTACGGGCGGCGCAAGGTCTGGTGAAAGATCAGAATCCTTCTATTGGCGAGGATCACAATCACATCATCGATGAATTCACCCGCCGCTTTGTCGATACCCAGCTTTTCTGGGACAAGTACGCCGGCAGCAAGTTTGCCGAATATTTGTTCAAGGCAAAAGAATTTTTGGGTGCCGATCAGGTGGCCAACCCTGACCGAGCGCTGCAGCTTTTGCAGGAAGCGCAACTGTTCATCGACGCGGCGCACGATTGCCACAACAAGGTACGAGGCGGGTTGGCGAGCGCGAAGATCGCGCCCGCGGCGCAGCCGGGGGGGTGAAGAGTTGGGTTTTCTTACCTCCTCTCCGTCTGGGATTGAGGTGGGGGGCGCTCGACGTCTGTACCCCTCACCCTCGTCCTCTCCCGCAAGGCGAGAGGGAATCGGATTCGGAAGGAGCCAAGATGGAACTACAAAAACTAAACGTCAAATTTTTTGTCGAGCAGCCCAACTCGATTCCGCTGACCGATTTTATAGAGATTTTTCATTCATGGATTCAGGCCACGGACGGCATCTATCACGATGTCGCCGACTACAGCCATGTGCAGGCGGGTCCGGGAATCCTTTTAGTTGCGCCCGATGCGCATGTGAGCATCGATGAAACCGGCAATCGGCGCGGCCTGGTTTACGGCCAGAAGTCGATGTTGGTGGGTTCGAATCGGGAGATGCTGCGGTACGTGTTGCGCGCAGCGCTAAAAAACTGCCGCAAGCTCGAAGGTGAGCCCGCCCTGCAAGGAAAATTGCGCTTTGCCGCCAATGAGGCGGTGATCACCGTCAACGACCGCTTGCTCGGCGTCAATTCCGAAGCGTCGTTCGATGCGATCAAAGGCGATATCGCAGCGGCTGCCACGCAGTTGTTCGGCGGCGCCGCACTGAGCATGGAGCGCGATCACGATCCGCGCCAGCGCCTGAACGTTTATGTGAAAACCTTGGCGCGCATCAGTGTTGCTCAGGCTTTAGAAAATTTGGCGGCAAACTAAGCAGGGAGAATTATGATGAACGCTCGCCCGCAGGCGTCGGAGCACGAGAAGGCGTCGGATTTCGATTCGGCTTCGGCCGAAGCAGTGTTACAGTGGGCGCTGGATAAGTTTTCGCCGCAAATTTCGCTCGCCTGCTCGTTTCAAGCCGAGGAGTCGGTCTTGATCGATATGACGCATCGGCTGCGCGGTTCCGATTTTCGCATCTTTACTCTGGATACGGGGCGTCTTAATCAGGAAACCTACGATTGCATGGATGCGATCCGCGATCGTTACGGCATCAACGTCGAAGTTTTTTTTCCGGATGCCGCTAAGGTCGAGGGAATGGTACGGCAACACGGACTGAATCTGTTTTATCGATCGGTCGAGCAGCGGAAGCTTTGCTGCGCGGTGCGCAAAATTGAACCGCTTAATCGGGCGCTAAAAAATCTGTCTGCGTGGATGACCGGCCTGAGGCGAGAGCAATCGGCGACGCGTGCCGTGGTTCGAAAAGTAGAGATCGATGCGGATCACGGCGGCATCGTAAAGATCAATCCGCTTGCCGATTGGCTCCACGAGGATGTCTGGCGTTACATTCGGCGGTACGACGTGCCGTTCAATTGGCTGCACACCCAAGGGTATCCAAGCATCGGCTGCATGCCGTGCACGCGCGCGATCAAGCCGGGAGAAGATCTCCGTGCCGGGCGCTGGTGGTGGGAAGACTCACAGAAAAAGGAATGCGGCCTGCATTTGAGCGCGATTAACGGCAGTGTGTCAGCGAACTTGGTTTGAGGATTGAGGTGCCAATACTGCAAACCAAGGCCAGAAGAATGCTCCACTTCTTGCCCGTGCTGCTACAACAAAGTGAGACCCATCGATCCGTCGGGTCTAGGCGAGCCACGGCGACGGTGGAATTGCTGAAATCGCCTGATCAAAAGCCGCAAAGTCCGCTACAGCGTGCAATCGTGCGCGCGTTGAAAGACTCGGGTGTCGTGTCTGTGTCCGCCCTGGTTGCAAGAATAGCGAGCGAGCTTTACCGCGATGAATTGCATCAGGGCGCCGGAGCCTTGGAACATTGGCTTGTTCGGTGATCGGTTGTTTAACCGCGATGTGCTGCGCGAGCTTGATGCCGGTAACGGGATCTTTTGGAAAATAAAAACGGAACGAGAGACGTGCCCGTGAATATCCAATCGTGGAATAATCCGGCGCTCGCCTCCCATGCCCGGCGCTATCTTTCGTCGCGCCGTCGAGATTAAATCCACTTGCAAGCGGCCGAGTCGGCGGGCTTTTCTTGGATTTCCGACCGACTCGATTGGAATACTTAGTTAATGGGCCTCGGCAACGTTAATCTCTTCCGGGGTCGAGTCAAAGAAGGAAAGCTATCTTGGCAATATCCCCCGAGGGAGGGAGCGGCGCAATCGGCGCACCGGCGTTGGTTTTTGTCAGACCGCATCTTCTCGAAATAGAACTGCAACCCAGCGGTGAACCCCATTTTCGTGCCCGAGTCAGGCATATCAATCTGGCGGGCGCACTGGTCAGAGTTGAGCTCGAAAGCGAATGGGGTGATCCGGTTCACGTGGAATTCTCCCACAGCCGGTATCAGGCTTTGGGATTTAAAAAGGATGACCGCGTCTTCCTGCGGCCGAGAGAGAGGAAGATATTTATCGAATCCGAGCAAGGATTTCGCGATTACGAAAGCGCGACGCGCGCTCAGTAAAGGAGCAGAAGATGACATCCGGCAAAGTTTTCCTAGTTGGGGCGGGACCCGGCGATCCGGGACTAATGACCGTGAGGGGGCTGCAGCTGCTGCGCGCAGCGGACGTGGTTGTGTATGACTACTTGGTCAATCCCGTGCTGCTCGATGAAGCGCCACCGCAAGCGCAGCGGATTTTTGTCGGCAAACAAGCGGGTACGCACTCAATCGCTCAGTGTGAAATCAACGAAGTACTGATCAACTATGCGCTGCAGGGCTATCAGGTTGTGCGGCTGAAGGGCGGTGATCCGTTCGTGTTTGGCCGCGGCGGAGAAGAGGCCGAGGCACTGGCCAATACCGGCATTGCAATAGAATTCGTTCCCGGTGTCAGTTCCGCCGTAGCGGTTCCAGCGTACGCGGGCATTCCGCTCACCCATCGCAATTACGCATCGTCGTTCGCCGTCGTCACTGGTCATGAGGCAATCAAATCCAAATCTTCGGTGGATTGGGCGAAGCTGGCTACAGCGGTGGACACTGTGGTTATTCTCATGGGTTTGCATCAACTGCCTTCGATCGTCGCGCAATTAATGGCCCATGGCCGCGCGCCAGGGACTCCGGTAGCAGTTATCGAGCAGGGAACGACCCCACGACAAAAAACCGTCATCGGCACATTGACCGATATCGTCGGAAAAACCGCGGCTCTCAAGGCGCCGGCGCTGATCGTCGTCGGTACGGTGGTCTCGCTGACTGACAAGCTTGACTGGTTCGCTGGCACTGGGCCCGCCGGAACGACCTATTTCTCGTCGGCCGAGGATGCCGGCGCGGAGCGAAGCTGACTCTATGAAAATGACGCGATGCGGGCATCACTCTTTGACGCATCTCGACACACTCGAGAGCGAGTCGATTCACATTCTGCGGGAAGTCGCCGCCGAGTGTCGTAATCCGGCTCTGCTATTTTCCGGCGGTAAGGATTCGCTCGTCCTCTTGCGCTTGGCGGAAAAAGCGTTTCGGCCGGCGCGCTTTCCGTTTCCTTTGCTGCATATCGATACCGAGCACAATTTTCCCGAAGTGATCGCTTTTCGCGATCAGCGCGCCGCCGAACTGGGCGAACGCTTGATCATTCGTTCGGTGCAGAATTCCATCGACGAGGGACGGGTGATGTTACGCGCGCCGGACGAGAGCCGCAACGCGCATCAGTCGGTGACGCTGCTCGACGCCATTGCCGAGTTCGGGTTCGATGCCTGTATCGGCGGGGCGCGGCGTGATGAAGAGAAAGCGCGAGCGAAAGAACGGATCTTTTCTTTTCGCGACGAATTCGGACAATGGGACCCGAAGAACCAGCGGCCGGAGCTTTGGCATCTTTACAACACGCGAACCCATCCGGGCGAAAATATTCGAGTCTTTCCAATCAGCAATTGGACCGAGCTCGATGTGTGGCGTTACATCGCGCAGGAGCGGCTCGATGTCCCAACGATCTACTTCGCGCATACGCGCGCGGTGATCCGGCGCGCGGGAGGTTTGATGCCGGTATCGCCGTTGGTTCAACCCAAGCCGGCCGAGAAGACTGAAAATGTTTCAGTACGCTTTAGAACCGTCGGCGACATGACCTGTACGTGCCCAGTGGAATCTTCAGCCGCGACTGTGGAGGCAATTATCGCCGAGACGATGGCGACGCGGGTCACCGAGCGCGGCGCCACGCGCATGGATGATCAAAGTTCGGATGCATCGATGGAGCTGCGGAAAAAGGAAGGGTACTTCTAAATTCCAACGCAGTTTGAAACCCCTGGAACTGTAGGAACCGCTGGAACGAGCGAGAGTTCCAATAGTTCCAATGGTTTCATGGTTCCAAAACGGTTGAAGAAGCGGACGTATGATAACGAACGAGCGAACTGAGTACGATCAGGGCGAACTCTTGCGCTTTATCACTTGCGGCAGCGTCGATGACGGCAAGAGCACGCTGATCGGCAGGCTGTTGCATGACTCGAAGTCCATCTTCGAAGACCAGTTGGCGGCGGTGGAGCGAACCACGCGCCGGCGCGGCGCTGCCGGGGTTGATCTCTCGCTGCTGACAGACGGCTTACAAGCGGAACGCGAGCAGGGGATCACCATCGACGTGGCTTACCGCTACTTTGCCACGCCTAAACGCAAATTCATCATAGCCGATACGCCGGGTCATGAGCAGTACACGCGCAATATGGTGACCGGCGCGTCCACGGCTGATCTGGCGATCATTCTGATGGACGTGCGCAAGGGCGTGCTCACACAATCGCGCCGCCATGCGTATCTCGCCAACTTGTTGCGTATTCCGCATCTGGTTGTGGCCGTGAACAAAATGGACTTGGTTGGTTACAACCGCCGAGAATTCACGGATATTTGCGAAACGTTCGCCGAGTTCGTCGCACGGCTGAGCTTCCGGTACGTGAACTATATTCCGATATCTGCGCTTAACGGTGATGGCGTTGTCGGGCGCGGCGAACATCTTGCGTGGTACGACGGACCGGCTCTGCTCGAATTGCTCGAAAATGTCGAGACCGTCGTGGACGACACTTCGGCGGATTTGCGCTTTCCCGTACAGTGGGTGTGCCGGCCGGGCACTGAAGAACAGCGCGATTTTCGCGGCTACATGGGACGGATCGAATCGGGGACGGCACGAGTGGGCCATCGGATTACGGTGCTGCCGTCGGGCCGCTCTTCCGAGATCGAGGAGATTCTCACGTTCGACGGCGCACTCAAGCGCGCGACCGCGCCGCAGTCGGTTACGCTTCGCCTGGCGGACGAGATCGACATTTCGCGTGGCGACATGATCGTTGGTGACCAGGAATCCGTGCGCGTCGTAAATGAATTCAGCGCCGATATCTGCTGGCTTGGCGATCGGCCCCTCGACCCCCGGCGCAAATATTTGATCAAGCATACGACCAGAACCGTCAAAGCTTGGCTCACGCGCATCGAACACCGCGTCGATGTCAATTCCTTAAATCTCATCGGGGGTCTTGCAAGCTTGCAGATGAACGACATCGCACGCATCGGCATCAAAACGCCTCAGCCGTTGGTTGTCGACAGTTACGCGCGCAACCGCGCCACCGGATCGTTCATCCTGATCGATGAGGCGACTCACCATACCGTGGGCGCCGGCATGATCGTCTGAACGGTGCGTCTGTTGCACGTCGGACGTCGACGGACCCGATCCCTACCGCTGATTTTCTACGCTGCCGGCTTGTTTGCGGCAGGTATCCCAAGGTAAATTAAGGAGAGTCAAAACGCCGTTATTGTTACGGCCGCAAAGCGATACAAATGAGCTACTTTCCTATTTTTCTTGAAATGAAGCGGCGTCGCTGCCTGGTGGTCGGCGGCGGGGCGGTAGCGGAGCGGAAGATCGCCAACTTATTGGAAGTCGACGCCGATGTCACCGTGATCAGTCCGGAGGCGTCCGGTAACGTCATAGAATGGTCCAAAACCAAATCCATCGAGTACAGAGCGCGTCGCTATGAACCAGGCGATTTATCGGGATTCGAGATTGCTTTCGTCGCCACCGATGACCACGCGGTGAGCGCGCAGGTCTTCAGAGAAGGCCGAAGCCTTGGCGTGTGGGTCAATGCTGCCGATGACCCTGCGCGTTGCGATTTCATATTGCCTTCGGTGCTGCGGCGCGGCGATCTTACGGTCGCGGTATCGACCGGAGGCAGGAGTCCGGCTTTGGCGCGGACCATTCGCGAGGAGCTGGAACTTTATTTTACCGAAGACTATCGGCGATTGGCGCAACTCGCCGCCGACGCACGCGACGAGTTGCATGCCCGCGGCATGAGCCCGCCGTTCGAGGCCTGGCGCCGCGCCTTGAGCGGCGATGTCCGCCAATTGCTGATGCGCGGTGAAATCGCCCGCGCGAAGAGTTTGCTGCTGCGGGAGTTGGGGATCGGGGCATGAGTAATGGATCATTGATAATGGAAAATTGATAATGACGGAGGATTTTCCAGTTGGTGAGGGACTTGAATGACGACAAATGTTTTTACGCAAGAGTCTTTGCCATTTGACGGTGGAAAAACGGCAAAGATAGGGGGAAACAGGCGTTACGACGGATAACAATGGATTCAAATGGCGGAACTAAGAGCCGCGCTAGTCTGCACGGATTGAAAGTTGTCTCTTTCGAGAGCCGGCGCGCCAAAGAAATGGCGGAACTGATTCGCCGCTACGGCGGCGATCCGATGGTTGCACCCTCCATGCGCGAAGTGCCGCTCAGCGCGAATCGAGAGGCGATCGAATTGTTGCCGCGACTCGAAGCCGGCGAGTTCGATCTTTTCATTCTCATGACTGGAGTCGGCACGAAAGCGCTCAATGAAATTCTCCTCACTCGTTTTTCTCAGTCGCGAATTGTCGAGGGATTAGGGAAAGTGCAGCTTGTTGCGCGCGGCCCGAAACCTGTGGCTGCGCTCAGAGAATTGGGCTTACAAGCCGCAATGACGGTGCCCGAGCCGAATACCTGGCGCGAGATCGTGGCGAGTTTGGATGCTACCGACGGCGTAAATGGCAAACGAATCGCGATTCAAGAATACGGCGTTAAGAATTCGCAGTTGATCGCGGCGCTGGAGAGCCGCGGCGCGTCGGTGACGTCGATTGCCATTTACCGGTGGGGCCTGCCTGAAGACTTGGCGCCGCTAAGGGCGGCGATCCAGCGGATTATTAACGACGGCGCCGCTGTGGCGCTATTTACCAATGGAGCGCAGGTAGGGCATCTTTTCCAAGTCGCAGCCGGTGACAATGTCGAGCCAGCGTTGCGTCAGGCCCTCAAAAAACTTGTCCTCGCCTCAATCGGACCGGTGTGCACTGAAGTGCTGGAGCAACACGGCCTCGCGCCTGACATCGAACCGGAGCATCCCAAGATGGGATCGTTGATCGCCGCAGTGGCGGCGCGCGCGCAAACGATCTTGGCGCAAAAATCCGCCTGATTCAGCATACCTTCATACTGAAAGATTTCTCCGGTCGGTTTGATCTATTGTCGCTTCGGCGATAATACTCGAAAACTCTCTTCACGAATGCTTCACCGTGGAATCGCGCGTCAATTATCTGCTCCTGGCGACGGCGCTTTTGGGAACGTTTTTTTCTGGCACGGCGACTCGGATTGTCAGCATTTCTATGCCCACAGTGGCGCAGAGTTTGGGCACCGATCTGCTCGGCATTTCATGGGCGCTGCTTTCATACCAGCTGTCTAATATCGGTCTTTCGGTCATCTTCGGCCGCATTTCCGATCTCTGGGGGCGCGAGAGAATGTTCGCGCTGGGCTTTTTCGTCTTTGCCTTGAGTTCGTTGCTGTGCGGCTTGGCGCAATCGGTGTTGCAGTTGATCGTCGCGCGGTTTGTGCAGGGCGTCGGTGGCGCGATGTTGCAATCGTCGAGTCGGGCGCTCGCGGCGGAGTCGGTGAGCGAAGACTTGGCGGGAAGAGCGCAGGGCTTCATGACGACGGCGCATCATGTGGGCTTTATTCTCGGCCCGGGCATTGGGGGCATGATGATCGACTATCTCAGCTGGCGCTGGAGTTTTTTCCTGCTCGTCCCAGTCGGACTCGGCGGCTCAGTGCTCGCTGCGGCGAACTGGCGACGCGCAAGCAGTCAGCGGCGGCATCCCAGCGGCACGGTCGATTACCTAGGCGCCGCGCTGTTGTTTGCGGTCACGAGTATTCTGGTGTTCATCTTCGACCGCCGCACTCAAGAGATCCTCGGCGGACCGGCAAAACTATTTCTCAGCGCGGCGTTTCTGGCGAGTTTGGCGGTGTTTCTCATTCACGAGACGCGCACCAAGAGTCCTTTTGTCAACCTGCAGTTGTTCAGGATACGACGCTTTAGTTTCAGCGTTGTCAGTTTGTTGATCATCGCCATGTGCTACTCGCTTACCGGATTCTTATTGCCCTTTTATCTGCAGGATATTCTGCAACTGTCGCCGACCAGGGTCGGGTTGCTCTTCATGGCGCCTTCGGTCTTGACTGTTGCGTTCGCGCCGTTGAGCGGCTACCTGTCGGATCGCCTCGGGCCGCGGATACCGGCGACGCTAGGAGTGATCTTGATGACCGCGTCGCTGGCGATCGGCGGTTTCCTACGGGTCGACTCGGGTTGGTGGTTGCCGGCGATGCTGATCATCGTCGGTGCGGCGACCAATGGCATCTTTAATCCGGCCAACTCAACGGCGATGATCAGCATGATGGCCAAAGAGCATCGCGGCTTCGCCTCCGCGATGAATCATGTGACCTTCGGTTTTGGCAACGTGTTTGGCGTGGCGCTCGGAGGATTATGTATGTCGCTCGCTTTCGAACATTACACGGGCGTGAGTTCGGCGAGCTTGACCACGGATAACGCCGCTGGCTTTGTCGCCGCACTCAATGCGACTTTTTGCGCCGCGATCGGTTTGACGGCGATTGCGCTGTGCACCTCAGCAACGCGCGGCTGAGTGGAAGCCGCCGCAGGTTCACCTGGGCGCACTGATCTCGATCAAAACGGCTTCCGGATCGGCACCCCAGCGAAGCGGTAGCAGAATGCTTCCCAAACCACGTGAGACTACCAGTTGGGATCGGCCGAAGGCGAATAGGCCTTCGTCGAGGCAGTAGCGGCTTTGCCGAATGATTGCGGGGCCGTTGGGGAATCGAATCTGGCCGCCGTGGGTATGCCCTGACAGGATCACCGGGATGCCGCGCGCTTGCGCCTCATAAAAGTGATCGGGATTATGCGCCATTAAAAGATGCGGCGGGCCATGCTTCGCCAGCACCCCCTGCCAATCCGGTTTTCCCATGATCGGATCATCGATCCCGCCGAGCACGAAAGTGCCGCCGCGATGCTGGATAATGGTGCTGTCATTGGTAAGCGTGCGAATGCCGACCGCCGCAAGATTCTTTCGCAGTTCCTCCGGATCGCCGCCGAAATAGTCGTGATTGCCGAAACAGAACCAAGCGCCGAGAGGCGCGCGACTTAAAGTCGCCAATGCGGGAAGAACCGGGGCGGCTTCGCTGACATGACCCGAGACCAAGTCGCCGCCGACGACCACTAAATCCGGTCGCAGTTCCATCAGATCATGGAGAATTCGCCACAAAATTTGCGGTTTCATGAAAATCCCGGCGTGAATATCGGTCACTAACAGGACGCGGAGCGGCATAAGCCCGGCGGGCCAATCAGCGGGAGAGATCTCGGCTTCTGCGAGGCTGAAGCGCCGCTCCAAGAGCCAACTGTAAGGGTTCCAGAGCGGCGCGAGAAACGGATAAACGAAGCGAGACAAGAGAATGTCGGCGTAACGATCGCAAAGCTTGATCAAGCCGCGATTGGGATTGATCCGGCGCCGTTCTTTGCCGGTCATCCGGCGCGGCGGCGGAAGTCGCCGCCGGCGCAGCTGGGAGAACTCTTTTTCAGCGATGTAAATTTCGGCGCGCATGGCGGTGGTATTGTAAACCGCTCCGCCTCTGAATGCATCTTCAATGGGGAATATTCGCCTTTATTCTGGCTGGCGACAGGACTGCTTGACTTCACGTGAGAGAATCTCTTATTTTCGCCTGATTCGAGGCCAGGCTACGCGAGAGGAACGGAGGAATATCATGCAACGCTTCTCAGCTTTAACCGTCGCCAGAGAGATTTGCCGTTTTTTTGCTCTGCTCGCGCCGCTTGCGCTTGCCGGCGCTCAGGCGCTCGCGGCCGACGCGCCTCGGCTTGGAGGCGAGTTGGTCTTTGCCGTCGGTGAAACACCACCTTCCTTCGACGGCCACCGGGAAACCACCTTTGCGATGATCCATCCGCTGGCGCCTCATTACAGTACTCTCTTGCGCTTCGATCCGCACAATTATCCCAAGATCGTCGGCGATCTGGCGGAATCTTGGTCCTTTTCGAGAGATGGTTTGACCGCGACTTTTAAAATTCGTAAGGGCGTCAAGTTCCATGATGGGACGGCTCTGACAGCGCATGACGTCAAGGCGACTTACGACAAAATCATTTTTCCGCCTGAGGGGGTGGCGAGCGCGCGCAAGGCATCGTACGCTATGGTCGCGAAAGTCGAAGCGCCGGACGATTTGACGGTGGTCTTCAGGCTGAAAAATATTGCAGCCTCGTTCCTCGCCAATCTGGCATCCCCATGGAACTTTGTTTACAGCGCGGAGAAACTCAAGAAGGACCCGCGCTGGTACGAGAAAAATGTCCTCGGTTCCGGCCCGTTTATGTTTGTTGAATACGCCCCGGGATCGCACTGGATCGGCAAAAAAAATCCGCAGTACTATATGCCGGGGCGGCCTTATCTCGACGGCTATCGGGCGGTTTTTATCCGCGATACCGCGCCGCGCGTCGCGGCGGTACGCAGCGGCCAGGCGGCCGTCGAATTTCGCGGCTTCAACCCGGCGGCGCGCGATGACGTCGTCAAGAGTCTGGGCGACAAAGCGGTGGTTCAAGAATCTCCCTGGGCGTGCAACCTGATGGTGGCGATTAACAACGAGAAAAAGCCGTTCAATGATCCACGCGTGCGCCGCGCCCTCAATTTGGCGATCGACCGCAACGAAGCATCAAAAGCTTTGTCGCGGATTTCGGTCATGAAGTACATCGGCGGTCTCTACCGGCCAGGTTCCGAGTTCGCAACGGCGCCGGCCGAGTTGAATAAATTGCCCGGTTTCGGCAAAGACATCAACGCGGCGCGTAACGAAGCGCGGCGCTTGCTGAAGGAAGCCGGTGTGGCGGAAGGGTTCTCGTTCGTTCTCAAGAACCGTAATGTGCGCGAGCCCTATGAAGTGACCGGGGTTTTTGTCGTTGATCAGTGGCGCAAAATTGGACTGAATGTCACTCATATGCCGCAGGAGGGAGGCCCCTACTTCAACGACTTTCGCCAAGGGAACTACGATACGGGCATCGATTTCACCTGTGAGTTCATGGATGAACCGGATCTCTATTTATTGAAATATCTCAGCAGCGACAAAAGCCCGATCAACTACTCGCGTTACAAGGATCCGATGATCGATGAGTATTATGACCGGCAAAGCCGCATGCTCGACATCAAGGACCGCTTGCCGCTGCTGCGGCAAATCGAGAAGCGCGTGTTCGTCGAACAAAACTATCAATTTCCGATCCTCTGGTGGCAGCGCATCGTGCCGCACAGCCATCGGCTCAAAGGTTGGAAAATCGGTCCAAGCCATTATGTGAATCAGGACTTGCGCGACGTCTGGCTGGCGCAATAGCTAATGGAAAATTGAAAATGGAAGATGGAGAACGCACACGCAATGCGTCCTCCATCTTCGATCTTCAATTCTCGGCCACGAAGCGACCATGGGCCGCTATATTGCCAAACGCTTGCTCTTGATGATTCCAACTTTGTTGGGTGTCGCGGCGTTGGTTTTTTTCATGCTGCGGGTGGCGCCCGGAGATATTGTCGAACTCAAATATGCCGGCAGCGGCACATTCGCCCCCAAAGAAGCGATCGAGCGCGAACGCGCTCAGTTGGGTCTCGATAAGCCGCTGGCGCAGCAGTTTGCGCTGTGGATCGCCGGCGTGGCGCGTTTCGATTTCGGACGATCGATGTGGACCGGACGGCCGATCACAGAAGAGATCAAGATTCGTCTAGAGCTGAGCCTGCAGCTCGCGGTCATGGCCACCATTGTGGCGATCCTGATCGCCATACCTTGCGGTACGGTGGCGGCGCTCAAGCAAGACACCTGGGTGGATTATCTGGTGCGCACCTTCGCCATAGGCGGGCTCGCGATTCCGTCGTTTTGGCTCGGCATCATCATCATTCTCGGTTTTCTGATTCTTTTCAGTTGGATTCCGCCGTTGACTTTTACACCTTTCTGGGTTGATCCCTGGACAAATTTGTCACAGCTCATTTGGCCCGCCTTGGCCGTAGGTTACCGCTATTCGGCGATGGCGACGCGCATGACCCGCTCAGCGGTCCTGGAAGTGTTGCGCGAGGATTACATCCGCACGGCGCGCGCCAAGGGGCTTTGGGAACGCGCCGTGGTTGCCAAGCACGGCTTGCGCAATGCGTTGCTGCCGATCGTCACGGTAATAGGTTTGGAGTTTGCTTTCTTGATCGGCGGTTTGGTTGTAACCGAGCAGGTCTTCAACTTGAACGGTATCGGCATGCTCTTCGTCGAATCGGTTACCCGGCGCGACTATACGATGACGCAAGCATTGGTGCTTCTGGTGGCGTGCGCATTTATTTTCATGAATTTTCTGATCGATCTGCTCAACGCCTGGCTGGATCCGCGAATCCGCTATCAATAGAATGGACACAGCGTTCAAGAAGAGGCTGTCGCCGGCCATCGCATTCGGGTTGCAACGTCCGCTCGGGGCGGCCGGCGCCCTCGTGATCGTGCTCATGGGGTTCGCGGCCGTGGGAGCCAATGTCCTGGCGCCCTTCGATCCTCTGGAAAACGACTATGGCGCCATGTTTGAGCGTCCGGGAAAAGCGCATTGGCTGGGTACTGATGCTTTCGGGCGCGATGTCCTGTCGCGATTACTTTACGGAGCGCGGACCGCGTTGTGGATCGGGTTTGCTTCATCGCTGCTCGGCACCGGCCTCGGCGCGCTGATCGGCGTCTCATGCGCTTACTTCGGCGGTCGCACCGATCTGATCGTCCAGCGCTTTATCGATATCTTGCTTTCATTCCCGCTCATTGTGCTCGCTTTGGTGGTCGTCGCCGTCATGGGATCCGGAGTGGGGAACGTGATCCTGGCGATCTCGGTGCCGATGATTCCACGGGCCGCGCTGGTGGTGCGCAGCAGCGCCCTGGCGTTGCGTCAGATGTTGTTTATTGAAGCGGCCGTGACCCTCGGCGCGGGCCACTGGCGGGTTATTTTTCGCCACATGCTGCCGAACGTCATGGCCCCATGTCTGATCATGTTGACTGCGTTCCTGGGGCAAGCGATCCTGCTGGAAGCGTCTCTATCGTTTCTTGGACTGGGCGTAGCCGAACCGACCGCCGCCTGGGGATTGATGTTGCGCGGCGCCGCGGTTGAATTCGCGGAGCGCGCGCCATGGATGGCGTTCTTCCCCGGGCTGGCGATCAGCCTGGCGGTGTTCGCTTTCAACATTTTCGGTGATTCGCTGCGCGACGCGCTCGATCCCAAGCTGCGCGTGTTCTAAGCGACACACTGGGCGAACACGGGTGGAGAAGCAATATTTACGCGAGGCCAAAGCGGACGGCCGACCAGTCGTTTATCGCTTGGGAAATTTGCGATCCTTCCAGGGATCCAAACCGATCAGATCGCCGCGTTTTTCGTAAAAACTCTTCTGTAGCTTGTGGAGATCGGGGATGCTCATCAGCTCGTTATGCGTATTGCCGGCGCCGTCCCGGTATTCGAAAACGATTCGGCGCGCATCCTTGTGGATTTTTAATAACTGTCCCGCCTGACCATCAACCAGGCGGCCGATGGTGCGAAGGGTCTCGGCGAGGCTTCGAATGTCGGGAATCTTTCCTACGCCAAAACGGCGGCGCATCCCGATTTCATCGATTTGATTGATCTCTTCGGGACTATAAACCCGCTCAAACTGCACGATCGCCGGTTTGCCACCCCCCGTCAGGGTGGCCACGTCGCGAGAGAGCACGCCGGCGCAGAAGTTCTTGAGCCCCTGGCGCTGTGGCTTGGGTTGTTTGGCGGCCAATCGATCTTTCGAGCACTCGCCGCGGACGACAAATTGCTGGCCCTGAATCTGGATTTCTATCGAAACCGGAAATAGATCGGCCAAATCCTGCCCAATGACGCGCAGGGCACGGGCATAGGCCCCCGGAGAGTTTGAGGACATGATCTTGAACGACTGGTCGATCTTCATACGGCCCCTACGAGAATTTTTTAGGATGCGCCGCGTTGCTCGGCTAAGTTGTTTGGAACGCTCTCGCCTCGCTCGCGCGCGTAGCTGCGCTGCAAGCGGTACAGCTGAGTGTTGTCCAGTTCGACTTTTCGCGGCTGGTTTTCGCCGTCATGATACTCAAAACTAATGTGATGCAGGTCCTTGAAAATCTTGCCAAGCCGCCCGTTGTGGCCGTCGATCATCTTACCGATCGTGCGTAGCCGTTCGGCAAGACTGTAAATTTCGGGCAATCCGCCCGTTCCGTAGCGCCGTTGGTTGCCGCGCGCGTCCAAACGATCGATAGCGGCGGCATTATAGCTGCGCGTAAAAGCCGTGAGGTCGAGATCGGGTTCGCCGATTGGCGCTCTGATCATTCCGGCGCGCAGTTTGGCGCCCATCCTGCGCAGTTGGTTCCAGCTGCCGCTTGCTTGCTGACTTTCGAGTCGCGCTCGATTGCACATGCCGTGAACAATAAAATTTTCGCCGCTTGTTTCGATCGTCAGGCTGTCGGGCAGCAGATCGGCCAAGTCTTGCCCAATGGCTCGCAACGCGCGTGCATGATATCCAAAAGAATCTTCCATCGTGCGCTCCCTCGCTGAATATTATGAATTACTTGGAGGATTGGCACAACTGATAAGAATTAGCGGCAGCAATGTGTTGGAGCGCGCGCCCTTGCCCAGCGCTGGATGCGCCGTGACCCTGAAATGAGCGGCCGATTACGAGCCAGAGGGAGAGTTTGAGCGGAGGTAATTCGCGGCAAGGCAGCGATTTAAATGGCAGATCAGGGCGTTCAGGTAAGTTTCAAAACCGCCAGCGACTTCATCCCCTCCCATCCAGGGAGGGGATAGTTCTTGACCTTCTGGGTGCGGGGTGATGAGGGGGATATCTGAAAGCCCATGATCACGAGCGGCTTTGCAGTACTTGTCCTCCCATGTTGGTTATTTTGTCCAGCCGAATCACTACAGCCGCCCCCTTACGGTCGGGGTCCTTGTCCAGTTCTTCTTTGACGCACCGCGCCATGACCTGATCACGCACGGGCCCATCTTCGTAGAGCGTCGCGGTGCCGTGAAAACGCCAGGCCGCCCTGGTCTTCGCGTCGCGGAACAGTACGATCACCTTGGGGTTTTCTTTTACATTTTTCATGTGGACGCGCCGGGTTCGTTCCCAGTAGGCGAGCGACTCACTGTCAAACACCATCATGCTCCCCTTGAAGCCGATGTCCGGCTCGCCGTCGGCGGAGACCGTAGCAAGAATACAGGGCGAACCATTGGCCAGAGCAGGATCGATAAGCTCCTTCATCTGCTCGCTGATTGAAATCATAGGACACCTCCTGAAGGGCAGTACATACAAGACTCCGGTGCGAGCGTCAAACTGATTTCGCGTCAAAAAACCGCCAAGGCTAAGCGCCCTCCTTAGCGCAAAATCCGCGGACCGAACAGTTTTACCGCGTTGTCCCAGAGGATCTTTCGCTTGGCCTCGCTGGAAAACGGCTGGGCATCGAAATCGGCCAGCGCGCGATCCGGTTCGATAGCGTCGGGATGCGGATAATCGGTGTTCCAGACGATATTCTCGCCGTTCAATTCATCAACGACATGCTTTAACGCATGCTCATCGCTGTCGCAGGATATGAAGCACTGGCGCATGAAGTATTCGCTCGGGCGCAGTTTTAGCCGCTCCGATTTACCCATTACGCTGTTTCTCCCGTGAGTATGATCGTCCATACGGCCAAGCCAGAAAGGCAGCCACCCGGAGTTTGATTCAAGGATTGCCAAACGCAATTTTGGAAAGCGCTCCAGCACACCGGTGAAAATAAAGTGGCCGAGAGTGGCCATATTATCGCAGGGAAAACCAAGCGCATGATTGAGGCCGCGGAGAGCGAGCTGGATGTCGTCGCGCCGGTTCCCCTCCAATTCGCGGAACGGCTGAAAGCGGCGCTGGCGATTCTCGCCGTGCACGGCTATGGGGAAATCCAATTCGCAAGCCAAATCCCACAGCGCGCCGTATTCCGGTTCGTGCAGCCACTTGCCCTCAGGCAAATAGGGATTGCGCACCGAAACCGCGCCTAACTCTTGCACCGCTCGGTGCGCTTCCTTGACCATTTCACCGACATCGGAGCCGGGTAACACGGCGACAAACTTGAGTCGCTTGGGATCGATGGAGCAATACTCGTGACACCAGTTGTTGTAAGCGCGGCACATGGCAGCGCCGAGTTTAATATCTTTCAGCGCGACTCGATAGGCGAAGTTGCCGTTGTTTCCCGTGGGCAATAAAACCTGAATGTCCCAGCCGTATCGATCCATATCGTCCAAACGAATCCGCGGTGACCACCACTGGCGGTACGCTTCGCCGTACTTTTCTTCCATGGCTCGGCGGGCGCTTTCGGGCGGGGCGAATTGAACTTCAGTTTTAGAAACAAACTCGCCGTCAGGCTCGTAAACCATAAAATTACCGTCCATAAACGCGACCTTTGGCACCCGCTCGCGATATTGCGCCTCGATGTAGCGCTCCCAGAGGTACTGGGGCTCATGCATATGGCCGTCCGCGTCAATGACTTTGTATCCTTGCCACATATTCCCCCCGCCGATAGTCCCTATGGGGTCCGATCAATGTTCGCAAGAACTTAACACATGTCGCCCTCATCCACCCGGCGGCCCAGGTTGCGGACGCAATCTGATCAAGTTCCCGCGGCGTCGAACACTGGAAAAATTTCGTCGCGCATCTTGCGCTACATAACATCGGCGATCCGACTGCGTCAATGCGGTGCGCTTGGACAGCATGGCGGTCTGTGATAGGTAGCGGCTTAGTTGATAGCTTCGCCGGGCGCTCATACAATCCGTCGACATGCGACAAGGTGGCGGTGAGAGATTGTTAATCAATGTGTGGTCGAAACTATTCAGCAGTAGACCCACCCGGCCAAAACGAGTAGCGGGGCCTTAGAGGAGGCATGCTCATGGCAATTCCTGTTCGCATCTACGCCGGCACCCAAGAAGGGCTCTTCGTCTGGCGGTTTAAGGACGGTGATGCGGAAAAAATCAGCGTTTGGTTCGAAGAGGGGACCATCGATGCCATCCATGGCTCACGCTCCAATCCCGAAATCGTCTATCTGGGTGTGACCCAGGATGGTCTATATCGAACCGATAACGCGGGTAAGAACTGGCGGCGGGTGTTTGAGGGCAACGTGCGTGCGGTGACCGTTGATCCCGTCGATGAGCGGGTGGTCTATGTCGGGGTCGAGCCGGTTCATGTCTTTCGCAGCGAGGACGGTGGAAAACAATGGGAAGAACTGACCGGTGTTCAAGCTTTGCCCGAGGAGGTAAAAAGAAACTGGACCTATCCACGCCCTCCCCACCGCGAACATGTGCGCCACATCTTCGTTCACCCCGACGAACCCAAAATGCTTTATGTTTGCCTAGAGCATGGCGGCATCATTCGTAGTTTTGATCGAGGGACGACGTGGCATGATGTCAGCCGTGGCATCGATTATCTCGATATTCATCACTTGAGCAGCGCGCCCGGACGGAGGGACTTGTTCTTCGTCGCCACGGCACGCGGGTTTTACAGGAGCCCCGATCCAGGCCAAGGTTGGCAGCGCGCGGAGAATGGTTTTACGCGCGATTATTATCACGATTTTGTTTTTCTGCCGGGCAGTCCGGACGCCATGCTCGTGGCCGCGGCAGACAAATCGCCGGGGTACTGGGATCGCCCCGAGCGCGCCCGGGGAGCAATTTTTCGAAGCCGCGATCTGGCGCAAAGTTGGGAGCGCGTCGGGGTTGGTAGATCGCTACCTAAAGATATGAAACAGATGGTCTGGGCGCTGGCGCAGCATCCGGAGAATTTAAGCGTTGTTTATGCCGGGCTGGGCGCGGTGTCCCGTGGCCGCTCGGCGGACGTTAATCAAAGTGGCGAAGGAGACATTCTGATCAGTGAAGATCAGGGGGATACCTGGGAGCGTTTGCCGCTCGATCTGCCGGCTGATCGAGTATTGTGGATCGCAGCGGATTTGTGACGCGGGGCATCAAACGAGCTTGAAAATTTCCCAAGCGTAAGGGCTAGTGATCTAACAGCGAACAGTCTTGTCGATTACTTGGCTGGCAGAGAATTCATCCGCAACATTCCTAGAAACAGAACCCGCTCGGCATTCACATCTTCTCAGCAACTAAGCAGCTCCTGGGCCTTTATCCCAACTCGGGTCGAGGTGCCCGAGGATCCTAACCTTCACTCTTCCGAAGGCAGTTTCGCCGGAATTCCAGCACGCTTTGGGGCACCCGCATGCCCATTCGGCGACATTTGCTCGCGGCATGGCTCTGGCAAGAACATTGTCCCGCAATAATGTAATCCCCAGGTGAATTTTGCGATGCACGCCTCGGTCCGGCAACTTTTGATTCTCAATTTATTGCTGCAATTGGTCGACGGATTGGCCTCCTACCATATTCTCTCCGCGGGCGTCCCAGAGGAAAACCCGCTGGTGGCCGGCGCCATCGCCAACTGGGGTATTTTGGGCGGACTGGTCTACAGCAAAGGGCTTGGCTGCGCGCTCGTGTTGCTGGTTTTTTCGCTGCGCCACAAAGTTGAGGCCCTGGTCACGAATGGATTGACCATGCTGGCCTACGTGTATTCGTGCCTGGGGGTCTTGCTGATGGCCAAAATGGCTGTGCTATTCAGCTGAGGTTTGATAATTCGCTCGCACAATTTGGGGATCGTGCATTAGCCCAAAAAACCATTGAGGAACTGGCCTAAGAATCAGTCGCCGTTGGCGTGTTCCGACGTGGAGCCTCCATTGCGCTCGGCGGCACCAAGAAGATTTCCTCCGCCGCTTCGAGTTTGAACTTTTTTCCGGTTCGAAGGCATAAAGCCTTGTGCCATTGAATGGATCTGACTTGTGGCGGGAGCAATCGATCATGAAAAAATTCGGCGACACTCTGTTTCCCTTTAGGCCCGTGGCTGAGATGGATCTTCATCAAAACCGGATGCTCGCGCTTACACTCACGGCAGCGAATCATGATTTCGTATTCTGGCATGTTCTCCCGTGTATCATCTTGACGCGAAATTGCAACGCTTAGAGGTGTCTCGGAACAGGCGATACCCTCCGACGGGCGTCGACTGGAGAGAAGAGGCTTATCACGCCTGCTCCGAGGAACTTTAGTTCGCCAAGAACTCCGTCAGCAATTGGGCTGTTTCTAGCGGCCTCTCCACGGGGGCGCTATGACCCGCTCCCTGGATGATTTTCAATTCAGCACTGTGCGGTATCAATTTGGCGTAAGTCTCGCCGTGGGAGCGCGGCACAAAGTTGTCCTTCTCGCCCCAGATGACAAGCGCGGGCGAGGTGATTCGATGCAGGCGGTTGCGCAGCGCGCGATTGTAAAAATAAGGCGGTCTGAAACCGATCCGCGAGCTCAGGCGGAGCATCTGATAACGGCGCACTTCGTCTTCCAATTCGCCCTTGCCGTCAGGAAACATGTCCAAGGCCTCGGCCTGATCAGCGCTGGCGAAAAGCATCTCGCGCAGAGATGCATAGCTAAAACCAAACTCCGGCTGGGCATTCATAAAAATGTCGCCAATCAACGCGCCTTTGACGAATAGCCCAGAAGCGCCGATGAGCACGAGCTTACGGATTCTTTCCGGGTGACGTACGGCCAACTCCGCGGCGATCCAGCCGCCCACGCAGTGGCCGACCAGATCAAACTTGTCGAGTTTGAGGGTATCCAACAATTCCAAGTAATGGAATACCACATCGTCAATTGTGTCGATGTCGTCGTTCTCATCGCTTTGGGCGCAGCCCGGATGGGCCGGTGCGATCACGCGCGAGCGCTGCGCAAGACATTTGTGAAACGGCAGCCAGGACGGTTTCACCGAATGAATGTCCGCAAAGCCGTGCAGATACAAAAGCGGTATGCCGCTGCCGCTTTCGAGCAACCAAACCCGGCGTCCGATAATCTCAACGGCTTGGCCGCTCATCGCTGCACTGCCGCCGCGGACGGCTCGACGTTCAGAACCGGATATTCTCGCGTAAATTGAATCAGCGAGTCGTGTCTGAGCTGTGGCGCGACCTTTTCGGCGAACAATTTCATGCTTTTGCGCGCGAGGAGGTCCGGCATATTGCCGAGCTGAAATTGAATCAGCAAATTGCCTACTTTGGCCTTCTCGATCAACGCGGCGATGCGTCGAGTTACCGTTTCGGGGCTGCCGACGATAATCGATTGAGATGCTTCCAATTCGTCCCAGTTCTCTACGTCGCCCAGCAGTTTTCGGCCGGGCGTATAGTTCTTCATGTATTCGCGCCAGGCGGGTGCGGGGATGTAGGGTACACCGGGTCCATAGGTTAGCTGTCGCCCTTCTCTGCGTAAGTGACCTTTTAGGCAATTCTTCAGAAAATACCAAACGCCTTCTTCGCATTCTTCGCGCGCCTGGCGGTCGGTTTCGGCGACATACGTCGACATTAAGATGCCGAACCGAAACGGGTGATATTTGTCGCCATGTTGCTCCAGCACTCTGGCAAATTCCTGTTGCGCGCGATGGGTCTCGCCGCCGTGGCTGCGTGATGACAGGAAATAACAATAGCCGCGCTTGGCGACTTCGGTCATAGTCGACGGGCTGCGCGAACCAGGGATCCACACCGGCGGAAAGGGTTTCTGGAGCGGTTTGGGCCAGAGGTTGACATAGCGCAGCGGAAAGTAACGGCCTTCATGGGCGAAAGGGCCGTCTTCAGTCCAGGAGCGCACGATCAGGTCGGCTGCTTCCCAGAATTTCTCGCGCGTATTGGCCGAAGGCACATCATAGTTGAAGGTCTCGGGGCCGCCGCCGGGAGCGAAGCCGGCAACCAAACGGCCGTTGCTCATCTGGTCGAGCATGGCGTACTCCTCGGCGACCCGCATGGGGTTCAAATGCAACGGCAACAGATTGCCTAGTATGACAATCTTGCCACGCGAGGTGCATTGGGTCAGAGCGGCGGCGATGAGATTAGGCGAAGGCATGAGACCATAGATGTTCTGGTGATGCTCGTTCAACACCATGCCGTCAAAGCCGAGCTCGTCGGCATAGGCCAGCTGATCGATGTATTCCTGATAGAGACCGCGTGCCTTTTGATTGTTCCAGAGCCTATTCGGCACGGTGACCCAGCCGCTGTGTTCCGACTTATCGAAATCTTTGTCTAGATAGGGATAAGCCATAAAATGCCAACAAAAGAGTTGCGCCGGTTTCATTATCACCCCACGGAAAGCGTCGCTACCCGCGAATTTCTCGGACTATAACTGCAATGACGCAACTAACGCAAACGCGGAATGGAAAACGAGGGATTCAAATGCTGAAGAAAAAAAACGCGGCAAGGACGTGACGGTGATGCTCGCAAACAGTACCGCCCAAGGGTATCATCAGCTTATGTCAGCAGCAGCGCGGGCGTTTTTCAGACGATTGCAATTCTTCGCTTTGATGCTTCTACTGGGGAGCTGTTCAGGCGCGGAAGTCGATTTTGCGCGTTCCCTGGCAGTGCCGCAGCCCGCCGACGTCGTGCTACGCAATGGTAAAGTCCTTACTTTAGACCGGAATTTCTCAATCAAAGAAGCGGTCGCGATCAAGGACGGACGTTTTTTGGCCGTCGGCAGCGATCGTGAAATGCGACTATTCGCCGGCCCGCGCACGAGGATCATTGATCTCGGCGGTCGGACAGTAATCCCGGGATTGATTGACGCGCAGATTTACGCCACTGAGGCGGGGCTAAACTGGGAACGCGAAATTCATTGGCACGATCTGCGCACCCTCGCTGACGGGTTAAAGATGATCGCCAAGGCGGCACAAAGTCGACCAGCCGGGAGTTGGATTATCGTTGCCGGCGGCTGGACACCAGCGCAATTTGCCGAAGGGCGCTTTCCGACTCTGGCTGAGTTGGACGCGATCGCACCCGACCATCCGGTATACTTGCAACACCTTACTGAGGACGCACTTCTGAACAGCGCTGCCCTGAGGACCGTTGGTATTACCGGCAAAACCGTTGAACCGAAAGGCGGCCGTTTCGAGCGCACCGCGGGCGGCGATTTGACCGGCTGGCTGCGAGGCATGCCGGCATGGCGCTTTGCCTATGCCAAGATTCCTAAACTGAGCCTCGAACGAGCGCGACACAGTTTGCGTGCTTGCTTTGGCGAGCTCAACCGCTTTGGGGTCACTTCCATAGGCGATCTGCATGGCGAGGACGTGAGTTTTGCAGAGCGGCGAATTCTGGCCGACATGGCCCGCGCCGGTGAGCTGACCGTGCGAATCCATTTCTCCATGGAACTTGACAGCGCGATAGACGAACCCAGGCCGCTCCACTCTGCTGCAGCGGAGGTGAAGCAGCTGCCGCAAAGCGATTGGTTTCGCTTCGGCGGATTCGCCGTGGATATGAGTCGCGCAGATTCGATGACCGATCCGGCAGCCAGTCTCAGTCCCGGAGCCAAAGAGAGCTTTCGCCAGACCCTGCGCTTTTTCTCAGAAGCGGGTTATCCCTTTCGCTTGCGAACGCAGCACGACTCTATTACGAATCTCGCCCTAGACGAGATCGAGCGAGTGAACGCGGTGCCCTTGCCGCGCCAACGCGTTGCGTTCACGGATTTCGAAGGCGCTTCGGCGGCGACGATCGAGCGCATCAAGAAAATCGGCGCGGGCGTGATCGTCCAAAGCCGCGCAATGAGTGAAGAGGATTCTCCCGCGCTACGAGCGATGGGAAAATCCTCTGAGGCAGCAACACTTCGCGGCATCTTTGAAGGGGGAGTAACTTTGGGGATTGGCAGTAACGGTTTTCGCGCGAATTATTTTTCTCCAATGCTCACCCTATGGTGGTTGGTTACGGGAAAAACCGTGGCGGGGACGACGCGGCGCGCGCCTAGTGGAAACCTCTCGCGCGAGCAGGCATTGCGGATGTATACCGCTGGTGGAGCCGCGTTGACCGCAGAGAGCCATCGCAAGGGCTCTATCGAGATTGACAAGTTCGCCGATCTGGTTGTTTTAAACGCGGATTATCTGACGGTCCCCGACGATCAAATTCGATCGTTGGAGTCAATGCTGACCATGGTTGGTGGCCGAGTGGTATACTTCACGAAACCGTTTGGGCCGATTGAAACCGCGCATACCGACGGCGCTTCACCCTGGCAGACGAACTGAAACACCGGAGGGATCTAGGATGAGCTACAAAGATGTGCGCGAGTGGATTGAGGAGGTTAAACGGATCGGAGAACTAAAAATTATCGAAGGGGCTAACTGGGATTTGGAAATCGGCGCCCTTTCTATTCTTGCCTCAAAACACAAGGAAAACAGTCCGGCGCTGCTTTTTGACCGCATCAAAGATTATCCGGCGGGTTACCGTATCCTGGTTGGGTTTTTCGAAAGTCTCAAACGCTCGGCGCTTACGACCAATTTGCCTTTGGACATCACCCGCGAAGAGTTCATCAAAGCCTGGCGCGAGCGTTTGGCCAACCCTGCCAGTGTTCCGCCCAAAGTCATCGGATCCGGACCGATCACAGAAAATGTTTACTGCGGAGACGACATTGACCTATTTAAGTTCCCAGTGCCGCGATTTCATGAGCGCGACGGCGGGCGCTATATCGGAACCGGACACGTGGTGATTACGCGGGATCCGGATGAAGATTGGGTCAACGTGGGCTGTTATCGCGTGATGGTCCACGACCGGAACTCGTTGGGAATGAATATTTCTCCTGGAAAGCATGGCCGCATGCACCGACAAAAGTATTTCGATCAAGGGAAGCCATGTCCGGTGGTAGCTTGCTTTGGAGTCGACCCGCTGCTGCATATGATTGCGACCCGGGCTGAGCCGTACGGGCGCAGCGAGTTCGATGCGGTTGGCGGGATCAAAGGCGCGCCAGTGGAAGTCATTCAGGGGGAACTCACCGGATTACCCATTCCTGCCTATGCGGAGATCGCAATTGAGGGAGAATTTCTGCCGGACGAAGGCAAGGAGGAGGGACCCTTCAGCGAATGGACCGGCTACTATGCGAGCGGCGAAAAATTGGAGCCCTTGATCAAAGTGCACCGGCTGTATCACCGGGACGACCCGATCATCACGGCGTCGCCGGAATATCGACCCACGGCTCGCGCGGAACATTGCTATGAATTGCTTCGAGCGGCTTACATCCGCAATCAAGTGGAAAAAGCCGGAGTGCCAGAGGTCACTGGGCTAGCCAGTTACTTTCGCCGTTTTTTGACGGTTATCTCAATTCGCCAGCGATACCCCGGCCATGCACGCCAGGCGGGTTTAGTTGCCAGCCAATGTCAGGGTTCGGCATACTTAGGTCGCTACATTGTCGTGGTCGACGACGATATCGACGTCTATGACATCAACGACGTCCTTTGGGCCGTGTGCAGCCGGTCCGATCCAGCGGATTCGGCGGAAATTCTTCGACGCTGTTGGAGCGGACCGCTTGATCCGATCATTCCTGCTGAGCGCAAAGGGTTTAGCTCGCGAATGATCATCGATGCCTGTCGGCCATTTGAATGGCGCCAACGCTTTCCGCCTGCGGCTGAGATCAGCGTTTCCCGGCGGCAAGCACTATTGGCGAAATGGAAAGAGGAATTATTCAGCTGATGGAGCGGTTTTTCTAATGAGGGTAGCTAAACGCCCAAAGCGTGCGGGTTTTGTATCACCATGCGTCGGGTCTTTTCGGCGCTGCCTGGATTTCCTTGCAATTAGTACGCGTATCGCTAACAGAGCGATACCGACGATGACCATTACTCCCGGCTCGGCAGGGATCGAGCTGCTAGCGATGATGCGCTTAATACCATCCGTCGACATATCGGCGCCGGCATATGCCGGCGCCTCAAGGACGATTGTAAAAACCGTGATAATTGCCAAACTGAAGATTTTGTTGTCGCCTCTCATTATCGATCAATCGAAGCACCCGATCGAATGTCAAATCCCGCGCGTCGCGTAGTCATGGAGAGAGGCCGGGCTTTGGGGGCCCGGCCTCTCGTGCCACTGAACGTGACGGGGGGCTCAGTGGCAACCGCAATCCCGTGGGAGCTTTGCTGAAGGAGGCAGCGCGGGATGCGGCTAGCTAATTTACCTTATTGTTCCCTGTCGATTGGAAACATTTCGACTGCTGTAAGCGCCGTTGCAAGTACGTGTCTTTCGGCCAATCCCATGAGCGGCCCGGAAGATTGTCGCCGAAGTAAGGTGCCCCGTTTACCTTGCTCTGCGAGAATACCAATTGCCAGAAACTTTGTTTGCCCATTTCAGAATTCGTATTAGTTTGACTCATTGCCGTCGCTCCTTTTTTCGCGTTCGTTGACCTTCTGATTCTAGCCAGCGTCATGCCGTCTCCCGGTGTGGTTTGATTGTTTTTTTATTCTTTGGTAACGCCGTCGGACGCTCTCTAAAGCAGAAGCCATGCCGAAACAGGATTCTTACCGGCGCGGTTCGCTTGTCCTGCTTTGTCCCAGTTTTGGATTCAGTTGGTGATGGCAGCGAAGTCCGGTGTCTCAGCCCTAGAGGTGTTTCGGTCAGAAATGCCGCGGAGCTTCGGCAAAGCGGTAACGCTTTGGGAAGGCCGCGCAACTTGAGTATTTAAAGGCTACAGGGACACCAGCTGGGCCGACATCACGGGCCACCCGGTACGGACGTCGAAGTCCGGCAATAGGAGACCGGTAAGGCTGGTTCTTACTCGGGCGAATGCAGGCAAGCTAAACTTAGGAATCCTACCGGGCTCTAGCTTGGGTTATGCTGAGCGACGGCGAAAGATCAAGATGGCTCTTGAGGCTGGCGTCAATAGAGAATTGATGTGGATTGATTGTCAGGAGTGCGAACGGAACCTTCATTGTTCTTGATTTTGGGAAGAATTCGCCCAGATCGGGCTTAATGCGAGGCTTCTTGGTGGCCTTGAGGTTGCTTTGACTGCCTGACACAACATGCGTTAGATTGCCAGCGTGCCGGGATATGGACATGCAAACGTCTAAAAGGCAGTTCTGCAAAGGTTCAGGCTCGGTCCGAACTCAGGGAGGTTTGTTATGAGAAAACTCAAGGCATGGTTTCCAGTTGGCTTAGCGACGGTATTCATTCTCGCCAATACGGTGCTGCTAAATGCTCAATCCTACCCGAACAAAGTAATTACTATAGTCGTTCCCTTTACTGCCGGTGGACCGACCGATACGGTTGCACGGCTGATTTCCGTGCCGATGACGGCCGCACTGAAGAGCCAGATTATCGTCGAAAACGTCGGCGGCGCCGGCGGCACCATAGGAGCTAATCGAGTCGCGAAAGCTTCGCCAGATGGCTATACCTTGTTCTTACACCATATCGGGCATTCGACGGCACCTTCGCTCTATCGAAAGCTGCCTTATGATTCGGTAAATGATTTCGAGCCCATCGGGCTGATCAACGAAGTCCCGATGACGTTGGTTGCACGGCGAAATTTTTCCCCCAATGATTTGAAAGAGCTAATTACCTACGTAAAAGCAAACCACGACAAAGTGACTTATGCCAATGCGGGCATCGGCGCGGCCTCGCATTTATGCGGCATGCTTTTTATGACCCAGATTCAAACCGACCTTACTACTGTCCCCTATAAAGGTACTGCCGATGTGATGAAAGATCTTTTGGGGGGGCAGGTCGACTTCAGCTGCGATCAGACGACCAATACCACAAGCCAAATCAAGGCCGATAAGGTAAAGGTTTACGGCGTTACAACCAAGACTCGGTTGGCTTCGCTACCCAATGTTCCGACCATCGATGAAGCCGGTTTAAAAGGCTTCGAGGTCGCCGTTTGGCATGGACTTTATGCGCCCAAAGCAACGCCGAAGCCGATTATCGAAACGCTCACCAAGGCTTTGCAGTTCGCGCTCAAGGATAACACGGTCAAGCAGCGCTTCGCGGATCTCGGTACCGAGCCGGTGGTGGAGAAACGCGCCACGCCGGAAGCGCTGCGGGCGCATCTCAAAGCAGAGATCGAAAAGTGGGCGCCCATCATCAAAAAGGCCGGAGTCTATGCCGATTGAACATTGACTCCGTTAAAAGAGAGGGTCGGACGGAGTCGCCGCCTTTTTTGCTTTAGTTTTGTGTCGAGTTGTTATAGAACCCGCGATTAATGCAAATAGCTAGGTTCCATCGTGGTGAGCGCCCGTGATCCGTAGCGGCAAAGATTTCTGGAGCGGTGCTCTTTACGTCTTTTTTGGAGCCAGCGCAATTCTCATAGCGCGTGACTACGGCATGGGCACCGCGCTTAAGATGGGCGCTGCTTACTTTCCGACGCTACTGGGCTATCTTTTGATTTTTCTCGGCGCGATTTCGCTCATTCGCGCGTTCACCACTGAGGGAACCCCGATCGGGGCCTTCGCCATCAAAGGGCTGGCTTTCGTGGTCCTTGCCGTAGTCCTTTTTGGCCTGGTCGTCCGCGGCGCGGGAGCGGCCGTTGCTTTGCCCCTGCTGGTCATTGTCAGCGCCGCAGCAAGCAAGCGATTTCGCTGGCAGCCGACTCTGATCATGGCCGCCGGACTGACGTTATTCTGCACGTTGGTCTTTCTCAAAGGCCTCGGCATACCTCTGCCGGTGATCGGGCCTTGGTTCATCGGGTGAGAAGTGGACCTGTTTGGCAACCTTGCGCTGGGATTATCGACCGCGGTAACGCCGATCAACTTACTCTATTGTCTAATCGGTGTGTTTCTTGGCACCGCTATCGGGGTGCTACCCGGGCTCGGGCCGACTGCGACCATCGCGATGTTATTACCCGTAACATTCGCATTGCAGCCGATCTCGGCGCTGATCATGCTCGCCGGCATTTACTACGGTTCACAGTACGGCGGTTCAACGACATCGATTTTAGTGAATCTTCCGGGTGAAGCAGCGTCGGTGGTGACCACTCTCGACGGTTATCAAATGGCCAAACAGGGCCGCGCCGGTCCGGCGCTGACAACCTCGGCCATCGGGTCTTTTTTTGCCGGCACGGTGGCGACATTTCTCCTTGCGCTCTTTGCTCCGCCGCTTGCGGAAGCGGCGTTAAAATTCGGCCCCGCTGATTACTTCTCTCTGATGGTTCTCGGATTGGTGGCATCGGTGGTGCTGGCGCAAGGTTCTTTGCTCCACGCCATCGCGATGGTCGTATTGGGTTTGCTTTTGGGCCTTCTCGGCACGGATGTCACCTCCGGCACTCAGCGCTTCACCTTCGGCATTCCCGAGCTTGCCGACGGGATCGGCTTTGTCACCGTTGCGATGGGCATGTTTGGGCTCGGTGAGATTATCCGCAACCTGGAATCCGAAACCGAGCGCACGGTGGTGATCGCCAGGATCACGAGTTTGATGCCGACCAAAGATGATTGGCGACGCATCGTCGCGCCGATCGTGCGCGGCACCGTGATCGGCTCCGCCTTGGGGATATTGCCCGGAAGCGGCTCAATTCTGGGATCGTTCGCCGCCTATTCCATTGAAAAGAAAATTTCCAAAAACAGCGCCGCGTTCGGCAAGGGCGCCATCGAAGGGGTCGCCGCGCCGGAGTCGGCCAATAACGCTGGCGCGCAGACCTCTTTTATTCCCATGCTGACGCTCGGTATTCCGTCCAACCCCGTGATGGCCCTGATGGTAGGCGCGATGATTATTCAAGGCATCCAGCCAGGCCCGTCAGTTATTACCGAGCAGCCTCAACTCTTCTGGGGTATCATTGCGTCGATGTGGATCGGCAATCTTTTGCTGCTGGTTCTCAATCTCCCGCTGATCGGCATGTGGGTCAAGATGATCACGATTCCTTATCAACTGCTCTACCCGGCCATTTTGGTCTTTTGCGGCATCGGGGTGTTCAGTCTGAACAACAGCACCTTTGACATCTACTTGATGGCTCTGTTCGGGATTCTCGGTTATGTGTTCTCAAAGCTCGGTTGCGAGCCTGCGCCGATGCTGCTGGCCTTTATTCTTGGTCCTTTGATGGAAGAGTATCTGCGCAGGGCTATGTTGCTTTCGCGCGGCAATGCGATGGTCTTTATCGAGCGGCCGATCAGCGCGACCCTGCTGGTGTTAGCCGCGCTCGCAATGTCATCCGTGCTGCTGCCTTCTTTTAGCAGAACTAGGGCCGAAGCATTTAAAGAGTAAGGCCAAGTCCATCATAGCGGTCGCTAGAAGTGCAGCGCCTTGCCGCCGAGCAAGGCTTCTTTGTCTTCCCGGCTGAGGTCAGCGGATCCAGCAGTTCATCAATTTCGCGACGGCACTTCGCCGTATCAAATACCGCATGAGGAAATCGCTGCCGAGAAATTCGCTTGCCTTTTGACCGGTTTCGGTCCGCCCAGCAAGTTTTCATGAACATCCAATTGGATGTGGCCGTCGGCATCGATAATCTGCATTTCTCGCTCCTTCGCAGCCGATCGAAGTGTAAGCCGTTTGCTTGATGCTTTGCAATCTTTTCACTGCTTCTGGTATGGTCTGGCGACTGACGTTTTGAAGCCGTTATCGGTCTGCATCAATTGAGAAAGGGGAGTAGCGGTGGAGTGGATTTTTCAAACCCATGAGACGTTTGCTTTTGTCTTTCTCAGATTCGGGCTAGCAGTGACCTTTTTCATGCACGGCACTCAGCATGTGTTTGGCTGGCACGGTGGCAAAGGAGCAAAGGCGCAGGTGACGAATTGGCGCGATAAATATCATATCCCTTTACCCATGGGGATTTTTGCTTTGGTCATCGAGCTTTCAACCGTCGTTTCCATGACCCTCGGTTTCTTGGTAAAACCGGTGGCGTTCTGCCTCGCCGTCTTCATAGCCTTCGCATTGTTTCTCGGCCATTGGAGCCATGGGTTTTTTCTCGCTAACGCCCCCGGCCGAGGTAGCGGAATTGAGTATACCCTAGCGTTGCTTTTGATGGCACTGGCAGTGATGGTCGGGGGGGCCGGCGTGCTCTCGATTGACAGTTTGTTGAGTCGATGAGGCGACCTTGGAGCTTTGTTTTGAGCTTCAAGTATGACTCGGAGGGATCTATGAACCTGTGCAAGAATTTTTTCGCGCCGATCTTTGTGTTGAGCCTTGTAACAGGCTCTCCTGGGGCTTTTGCCCAAACTGATTTCTACAAGGGAAAGACCGTCACGGTAGTCGCCGGAACCACGGCTGGGGCGCTCTATGATCAGTGGTCGCGGCTATTGGCGCAGCACATGGGCAAGCATATTCCGGGACGGCCGGACATGATCGTGCAAAATATGCCCGGCGCCGGCCATATGATTGCGGCCAATTATGTTTACAACAAAAGCAAACCGGACGGTTTGACGCTGATCGGCTCGATCGTACCGTCGCTCTATTTCGATCAGCTAGTCGGACGAAAGGAAGTGCAGTACGATTGGGCAAAGTTCGCCTGGATCGGTTCGCCGGTGCAGGGCGAGTACCAGATGTACATGCGGGCGGATGCGCCGTATAAAACCATAGAGGATGTGCGCAACGCCAAGGAACCGCCGCGTTGCGGAGCGCAGGGAACTTCGGATACGGCCTATTATTTACCAAAGCTATTCGAGGAAGTGATCGGCACCAAGTTTAATCTCGTCCAGGGTTATCCAGGAGGACCGGAAATCGATTTGGCTGTCGAGCGCGGTGAAATCCATTGTCGCGCCTTTACCATCGAGGCCTTTCTGTCGCGCGAACCTTACCACACTTGGCGCAAGAACGGATTCGTCCGAAATATCATTCAAACGGGTAAAAAACGCGACAGTAAGTTGCCGGAGACACCGACCGTTTGGGAACTGATGGATCGCTACAAGACCCCGGACTCGAGCCGGCGTTTGGCCACTTTGATGTTAGCGGCGGGCGGGTTGGGCCGGCCCATGCTCGGGCCTCCCGGCATGCCGGCAGAGCGAGTGAAAACGTTGCGCGAGGCCTTCAACAAGACCATGGAGGACAAGGAGTTTTTGGCTGAATTGGATAGACGGAAATTCGATCTCGATCCAGTTAAGGGCGAAGAGCTGGAAAAAATCGTCAAGGACGTCATGAGCCAACCTCCGGATATCGTGGCGCGAATGAAGAAATTGCTCGGAGCGGAATAGAGGGAGCATAACCGCATTATCTGAGGTTGGTGTCGAATCTTGACGGCGAGGCAGGATTGATGAGAACAAAACCCAGCACACGCTTGCAGCAGCTCTTAAAGAGACCGGAGTTGCTTGTCATGTCTGGCGGCTTTAGCCCGCTCCACGCGCGCATGTCGGAGGTTGTTGGTTACGAAGCGTTCTTCATGTCGGGCTCGCAAGTTGCCGCCTACGTCTATGGGTACCCCGACGTTGGCCTGCTCGGGCTCAACGAGATGGTGGAGTGCGTGCGGCGGATTACCAATGTCACGGACATTCCGGTCTTTGCCGATGCGGACACTGGGTACGGCAACGCAGTGAACGTTTACTACACGGTGCAAGCTTACATCCGTGCGGGCGCGGCGGGTCTGCATATCGAAGATCAAGAAGCGCCGAAAAAATCCGGCACGCTGGCCGGACGGCGATTGATTTCTGTGGACGAAGCGGTCGGCAAATACAGAGCCGCCGTCGCTGCGAAGAAGACATTCGACGAGGATTTCGTGATTTGCGCGCGCTGTGATTCGATTGGCTCGGAGGGCGGCAGTTTCGAAGATGCTGTGCGCCGCGGCATCGCCTATGTGAAGGAAGCGGGCGTCGATGCCGTGTGGACGAACACGCTCACCGAGCGCGAGCAGATCGAACAAGCCTGCCGTCGCATTCCCGCGCCGGTCATCGCACCTTACTATGGCGCGCGGCCATCGCCGACCTTCGAAGAGTTTCAGAAGCTCGGCGCGGCGGCGGTGCTTTATCCGAGTCTAACCACCGCGAACGGACTGCAGTCGACATGGGAATTGCTCCATGAATTCCGCGAACGCGGTCCGGTGGTATTGGACGAATGGAACAAGAAGGCCCAAGCTAGCCGATACGGCGTGGTGCCGCGCACGCAGGATCCGATTCTGCCAGCACAAAAAATTATCCGACTCGAAGACGACTTCATCCCCAGAGAACTGCAACGCAACTACGACAAGACCTTCGGACACGACCGGCATTGAACGGTTCGACGGCTTTCGTTTGCCGGTTTGCAAAATCCGCTCACCTATTCGTCCGGCATCAGCAGCTGCAGTCGATGGCCCTCGGGATCGCTAAAGTAAACGCAATGCGGGTCGCCTCGGCGGCCATGAACGGAAATGCCGGCATTTTCGAGGGTCGCTTTGACGCGCTCATAATCGCCGGTGGCGAGGCGTAGCGCCATGTGATTGACCTCGCTGCCGGCGTGTACGTCTTCATTGTGCTCGACTTCAAACAAAGCAACGCCTTGGCTGCCGCATTTCAAAAAACACTGCCCGTCGCGTTCATGGTCAACCTCCATGCCGAGAAAATCGACGTAAAACTTTCGCGCGCGCCGGAGATCCTTGACATGAAACACCACGTGATCGATGCCGTTTACCTTGAGGGGCGAAGCCATGGTTACACCTCCTGCCTATCAAAGCTTCAATGATCGTTAATCCTAATTGAAAACATTTTCGATCTCGGGTTCCACCGCTACTCTAGAATTGCAATGGCTTGAATTTCAACCATCATTTCCGGACGCGCTAATTCATTAATGCCAATGAGCGCGCTCGCCGGGTAACGCCCTTCTTGAAAAAACTCTTTGCGCAACTGGGTGAAGCGCGTGCCGTTGGCCATATCGGTAATGAAAACCGTCATGGTGACAATGTCGTCCAATCGACCGCCGGCCTGTGCCAGAGTTTGGCGGATACGTTCGAAGCTCAGGCGCACTTGAGCATCGAAATCGCCGGCGTAACTCTTTCCCGCGTCGTCCTGAAACGCACCGTAGCCGGCCAGGTAAACTGTCGTGCCGCCGCTCACCTTGACGGCGGGTGAGTAAGCGCGCTCGCGTTGGCGCGCATCGCCAGGTAAAAATTCCCGCATTTTTTTCAATCCTTCGCTGGAACTGTTGGATTGCTCTTTTCTGTAATCGTTCCGAGGACGAGCGTCAATAGGTGGCAATTCGCCGCTCGCGACGGGTCGCGGGCGGAAATCTCCTCCGCAAGCAGCGGACTTGCAGCAGGCGTTTCTGGGTAGCGCCTAGAGCCGTTTCGTACAGTCGTAGATGCCGCTGAACGATGTTATCATCGGATGATGTGGCATTCGATACCTTTAACTTTTTACTGGTTCACCTATTTCGGTTCGCTGGGAATTTTCTATCCGTACTTTACTTTGTACCTGCGTGAAAACGCCGGATTGAGCGGGACGCAGGTGGGGCTGGTACTGGCAATCTCGCCTTTGATCGGCATGATGGCACAGCCGTTTTGGGGTCAGGTGGCCGATCGCACCGGCGCGCGAACGCGAGTGCTGGCTTTTCTCACTCTCGGCACCGCTCTCGGTTACATCGGTTTAGGTCGAGCCGACGGCTTTATTCAGATCTGTCTGGCGACATCTGCGCTGGCGATCGTCGGTACCGCCGTTTTTCCTATGATGACTGCGGTAAGCCTGGCGATTTTGCGCGATGCCGGGCGCCATGCATTCGGCAGGGTGCGCGCCTGGGGTACGATCGGATATTTTATTCTGATTATCGTTTTTCCGTGGACGCTGACTTCGTATCAGCCCGTTTCTACAGCTTCTCAGCCTAGCGCTCAAGTATCGGAACCGGCCCTAGGCTTGATGTTTTCCTTTGCCGCGGCGCTGGTGGCGCTCGCTGCGGCCGTTGCGTTCTTGATGCCATCCAAGGGAGCCGTCGCTCTTCGCGCAGAGCGCGGCGATTGGCACGAGCTATTGCGAAACCGCGCCTTCCTGCGCTTTCTCGCATTTTCACTGGTGGCGCATTTTCTGATGCACGGGCCCATGTGGCTGTTCCCGATTTTTATTCGTTCGCGCGGCGGCGATCTCACCACGATTCGCAACATGTGGATTCTAATGCTGCTGGTGGAGATCCCGCTGGTGTTTTTGACCGGTAGCGGTCTTAAAAGGCTCGGCGCGCGCGGCTTACTAACCGTCGGGGTGACCATCGGCGGCCTGCGTTGGCTCCTCTCCGCGTCGATTGCCGACCCGACGATCTTCTTTGCCGTGCAGGCGTTGCACGGGATCACCGTGGTTGGGCTCAACCTGGGAAGCCCTCTTTATCTCGATACAGTCGCGCCGGAAAAACTCCGCTCGACCGCCCAGGGGATTCTATCGATGATCGGCAGCGGTCTCGCCGGCATCTTGTCGAATTTTACCTCGGGCTGGTTAGTCGATCATGGCGGCACCGGCTTGTTATATTTTATATCCGGCGCGGGCTCCTTGACCTTAGGGATTTTGAGCGTGTGGATTTTGCCAGCTGTAGGAATGCGCGATGACGTCTCGGCACAGGTTTCGCTCGCGAAGGAAACCTTGACCTAGCGCTGAAGTCCAGTGTTTTCGGCCACTCCCAGCATCAGGTTCAGATTCTGAATCGCCACACCGGCGGCGCCTTTGCCCAGATTATCGAGCCGCGCGATCAGGATCACGTGCCCGGACTGATGCGGCAGGACGCGGAGAGAGATGCGATTGGTGTCGTTGAACTCCTGCGGATCGAAGCTCAGTTCATCGGCTTCGCCGCCGTCGGTCAGAGGTTCGACCTCGACAAATGACTCGTTTTTGTAGCGTGCGGTCAAGGCTTTCCACATCGCTTCGCCGGCTGCAGATCGCGGCAGCAATTTGGCCGAGATCGAGATTTCGACGCGCATGCCGCAGCGAAACGGTCCGACGTTGGGGAGAAACTGCGGTTCCGTGGTGAGCGCGCCGTAGCGCATGATTTCGGGAATGTGTTTATGCCGCTTGCCGATACTGTACGGCGCCTCGTGCGGCAAATGGATCAATTTCTTTTTCGGATCTTCCCAACGCTCGATCATCGAACGGCCGCCGCCGGAGTAGCCCGACAGAGCATGAATCGACATAGGGGTACTGGGGGCGACCAAACCCGCATCGACGAGGGGCCGCACGAGCAGTATGACCGCGGAAGCGTAGCAGCCGGGATTGGCAACACGCCGGGCTTTGGCGATCTGTTCACGCTGGCCCGCTGTCAGCTCCGGCAAGCCGTACACCCAGCCTTCGCTCACCCGATGCGCCGTGCTGGCATCCAGTATTCGAACCGGCGAGTCGGCGAGCCATGCGGCTGCCTCTCGGGAAGCATCGTCGGGCAGGCAGAGGAGCACGATGCTCGCGCTTTGCAGGGCTTCGTTACGCGCGGCGCGATCGCGGCGAAGTTCGTCCGGCAGCGTCAGCACTTCAATATCCTTGCGGCCTGCGAGCCAATCGCGGATGCGAAGTGCCGTGGTCCCCGCTTGTCCGTCTATATAGACTTTCTCAGCCATACCGGGGTCTCATCGTGGCTAAGGTTAGCAGAAATTTCTCAAGTTTAAACGGCACCGGCGGCTGGCGCAAAAACCTTACTTGGCAAATCGGCGGCGGTATAAAGCCCACGTCTTTCAAAGGGAGAAGCCGGCAGTTAAGTCGGCGTGGAGCAGGCGGTGAAACAAGTGCTCACCGGTTTCGCGTCGGACGGAAAGGCGGCCAGTATTGTACGACCGCGAACTCAGTCCGCGTTGGACGGACTCACAGATCGAGACGTCTTCCGCTTGGATTTGTTCACTGACGGCGATGCTGGCGAGATTTCGTTCGCGCGCTGATTCGGAAACGTCGGCGAAATAATAGTCGAAGATGACTTCGGTTTTATCGACGCTGCGCGGGATGACAAGATTGGTGTCCATCACGGCTTGGTAAACGTTGATCATGAAATTTGGATAAATCCAGAAGTAGAGCGCTTGCGCGCCCGTCCGAACGGCGGCGGTCTGCGCGTCGCCTTTGCCAGCGACGATCGGGCTCGACTGTAAACAGAAGCGCTCGCCGGTTTCAATCTTGTATTTGCTGTGATCGAGCACGGTGCCGAGTCCGCCGTGAATATGCGGTACGTGGTAACCGCCGTCGAGATAGTTGTCGACGAAGACTTTCCAATTGCAGTTCAGAAGATAGGATCGGCGCTCGAACCAGTGCAACCGTTCAAGGTCTAAGGGTTCAAGGCGTTCAAGCAAATCTTTTCCTAGAAACGCCGGCAACGATAAACCGTCGGATTCTAATTTCGCGAACACCCAGCCTTGCCGCTCGGTAACTTGAAGCGGAACAAGACCGTTGGCGCTGCGGTCGAAATCGGCAACACCGGCAAACTCTGGTGTGTGAATCAGTGCGCCGGTCAAATTATAAGTCCAGCCGTGATACGGGCAGCGCAGATTCTCCACTTTGCCTTCACACCGAGTCAACACCGCTGCGGCGTGGTGGCGGCACACGTTGAAGAAACCGCGCAGGACGCCTTCGTTGTCTCGGACGACGAGGATCGGTTCGCCGGTGATATCGCTGGTAAGGAACTGGCCAGGTGAGCGAACTTGATTGGCGCGACCAGCGAGCTGCCACGAGCGTGAAAAAACGGTGCGTTGCTCCGCCTCAAGAAATCGCGGATCCGTGTACCAGGAAGAGGGCGGAGTGGACGCTTGTGCCAGCGGGAAATGGGGGTCGTAAGTGGCTATGTCTTCTCTAAGACCGATGTTCGTGTTTGGCATCACAGGGTCGTGGGTGCTTGGCATCGCATCGAGCTCGCGGCCTCAATCAAAACTTCAATCAGCCGGTTTGGGCGGGTGGCGGGACTGACGGCGGACGTAATTACTGCAATGGTGTCGCCGATCGTGTTAAAGACCTCGAGCGCATAGCCGTCTTCACACTCTTTGCCGGGCAGGTTTCGATGATGGTGGCCAGGGTTCTTTCATTGGCCCGACAAATAATCCCGTCACTTACGTACATGTCACCACAGGCAGTTGATCGAGTCAAATCCGCGTTGTTGGCCGGATCAAGCCGTGCAGCGATGTTGACACCGTCCCCGACGGTGTCGTCGCCGCCGTCGATGAGGATAATGCCGATGTTGATGCCGATGCGAAATACGATGCGTTTGTCTTCGGGATCCGCGGCATTACGGCCCAGCATGCCGCGCTGCACGGCGACAGCGGAGCCGACCGCGTCGCTAGGGGGGTCTCGATTCCCGCGTGCGCGGGAATGACCGCTCTTAACTACGAGTTTTTTTGGTCAAGACTTAGGTCAGTCGGTCAAATCCAGCAGCACGCCGTCTGGATCGGAGAGGCCCTGCTTGCACAGCTTACAGCTTTCGAGATTTTTCCTGTGTCTTTCACCTTCACGGCCGACGCCAACTTTTCTCGGGGCCGATTCCGGGTGAGCGGCGGCGAGAGCTTCAAGGTCCTTGTTGGTTTGTTCGAGGCTGTCCACCTTGAAGCCGAAATGTTCGAGACCGGCGTAGAGAGCCCTGTGAGTGACCATGTTCCAGGGACGGATCGCCAAGCCGACTTTACCGTCCGTTAAGTAGTAGCTGTTATCACCAGAGAGACCCTCGACCGGCTGGAGATCGAAAACCTTCTGGTAGAACTCGGCAATATGACCGGGGCGGGCGCTGCGGATGGCGATGTGATTGATCCAGCGCGGCTGTTCCCAGCCGAATTCCACATAACCTTCGCGCACGTTGGCCATGCCTTTTTGCGAGAGATCGTACTGATTGCCGTCCGGATCGTGACTGCGCAGGCCGGCGAAGGGCACATGCCCGGGGCTCTCGGCGATAAATATTTCCGGATAGGACTGCTTGATCCGCTCGCGCACCAAATCGACGCTCTCCACGGCAAAGCCGAAATGATCGAAGCCCGCTTTGAAGCCCGGCTGGCGCTGCAGGAGCGCAAGGCCAATCACGCCGTCGCTCAGATGTCCCCGTTCTTTGTTGTATTCACCCTTTTCGTCGGTCATGCCATTGGTGATCTTCTTCATGCCAAAAATGGTTTGATAAAACTTCGCCTCGCGGTTCCAATTCTCGGTCATCACGGCGATGTGTCGAATGCTTGCGAACATGTCTGGGCCCTCCTTGTTAACGGATTCATGTCAAAGTTGCTTGAGGCTGTCAACCATCGCCGAAGACGGCGGTTTCGGGTTTCATGTTTCGGGCTATGGGTGCCAGGAGCTAACTCGCAACTCGCAACCCGAAACCCGTAACGTCATAACTTGACTTCCGCGAGACAAGCGGATTAGTTGCAGTGTATTTCCTATGACGATTCGCTCGTTCGATTTGCTCCAACCCCGCTCGTTGGCCGAGGCGGTGGAACTCCTGCAAAAGCACGGGGACGACGCGCGCGTGATTGGCGGTGGCACGACGCTGATCATTTTGATGAAGCAGCGGGCGCTTTACTATCCGTATTTGGTTGACCTCCAGACGATTGCGGGGTTGAGCGAAATTCGACAAGACGGCGAGGGTGTGCGCATCGGGGCGCTAGCGACCCATCGCATGGTCGAGCGGTCACCCGTGATTCGTCGGGTGTTTCCAGTCGTGGCTCAGGCTTTCAGCCAAATCGGCAATGTGCGCGTTCGCCAGACCGCGTCGGTGGGCGGCAATTTAGCGCACGCCGATTATCGCCTCGACCCGCCGCCGCCGCTTTTGGTGCTCGGCGCTGAAGTCACGGCATTTGGACCGAAGGGCGTGCGGACCATACGGTTGAAAGATTTCTTCCGCGGCATGTACGAGACCGTGCTGGAGGCGGGCGAGATTCTTACCGAAGTGAAAATTCCCGCGGCACCGCCCAACAGCAAGGCGGTCTATCTCCGTTACAGCACGCTGTCGGCAAACGATTGGCCCTGTGTCGGTGTTGCCGGATATCTGGAGAAGACAAACGGCCGTTGTAAAGAATTACGCCTCGCCCTCGGCGGTGTGGCGGCAACCCCCGTGCTGATTTCGGGGTTGGAATTTGCCGTTGATCAAACACTCGACGATGCACTGATCGCGAAAATCCAGGATGTGGTCGAGGAGCAGATTTCGCCGAGTTCCGACCTGCGCGGTTCGGAATGGTACAAGCGGCGCATGGCGCGCCTGTTCACGAAAAAAGCAATCGAGCAGCTGAACGGATGATGCGAATTTAAAAATTCGGGTCGCTTGTGAGTAACCGAGTGAGCAAACAAATCCTCGTTTTATCCTTTTCATCCCCCTTTTGGATAAAGGGAAAAGAAGGGGATTTTGGGCGCTCGTGTCGTTTAAGAAAAAGTAAGTAAGCGCATATGGCAAATTTTCAAGTCGTCGGGCAATCGGTCTATCGCAAAGATGCGCGGCAGAAGGTCACCGGCCAGGTGTTGCATGTGGGGAACATCGACATGCCGGGCATGTTGCACGTGGCCGTACTGCGCAGTCCGTACGCGCACGCGCGCATTACGCGCATCGAGAAATCACGCGCCGAGCAAGTTCCGGGCGTGGCGATCGTTCTCACCGGTGCCGAAGTAGCGAAGATGCCGGGAGTCGACCCGCATTTTGGTCCGGCGTTTCGCGATCAGCCGATTCTCTGCGTCGAGAAGGTCTGCTACGTCGGCGACCCGGTGGTTGCGGTTGCGGCGGTGGATCGAAGAACGGCGGAAGATGCGCTCCAATTAGTAGAAATCGATTACGAGCCGTTGCCGGCGGTGCTCGACGTGCTGGAAGCGGTAAAACCGGAATCGCCGCTGGTTCATGAGCAGCACCGGCCAGCCAAAGCCTTCGCAGACCTCGCTCACGTCAAGGCCGGCCAGAAATCGAACATCTGTTACCACTTCAAGCTTCGTTTGGGCGACGTCGATAAGGCCTTCGGCGAAGCCGACAGGGTTTTTGAAGACACCTTCAGCTCACCGCCGGCGCAGCACATGCCAATGGAGCCGCATGTCACGCTCGCCTATCTCGACGAGGCGCAGCGCATCAATATCTGGACGGCGAGCCAGACGCCGTCGTACGTGCGCACGGAGATCGCCAATACGTTCGGCGTGCCGATGAATCGCGTTCGCGTGCGCATTCCGTATCTCGGCGGCGGCTACGGCGCCAAGCTCTACGCCAAGCTCGAACCGCTGGTGACTGCTTTGGCTTTGCTTACCGAGAAGCCCGTTCGTTACGCGCTCACGCGCGAAGAAGAGTTTCTAACCATCACCAAGCACAAGGTGGTTGCGAAGATCCGCACATCGGTCAAAAACGGCGAGATCACGGGCCGGAAATGCGAGGTTTACTGGGACACCGGCGCCTACGCTGAGATCGGCCCGCGCATCGTGCACAAGTCCGGCTACACTTCTGCTGGACCTTATCGTATTCCCAACGTCTGGATCGATTCGTACTGCGTCTATACCAACCATGTGCCGGCCGGCGCTTTTCGCGGCTTCGGCGTGCCGCAGGTGATTTGGGCGTACGATTCGCAGACCGACATCATTGCGCGCGCCATCGGCGCCGATCCGGTGGAGTTTCGGCTGCGCCATGCTCTCAACGAGGGCGAGGCGTTTGCCACTGGGACGCCGGTGCGCTCGTTTGGCGTCAAGCAAGCGCTACAGGAAGCGGCCAAGGCAGTGGAGTTCGGCAAACCCAGCTCAAAGCCTTCGCCGACAAAGCTCCGCGGCAAGGGCGTGGCGTGCGGCGTCAAGGCGGTGCTCACGCCGTCGATCTCGGGAGCGGTCGTGATGATGAACGCCGACGGCACGGTCAACGTGCTGAGCAGCACGGTGGAAATGGGCCAGGGTTCCGAGACCATGATGGGACAGATTGTCGCCGAAGAATTAGGCGTCTCGTTCGACAAGGTCCATATCGTCCAACCCGACACCGACATTACGCCCTATGACACGATTACGGCAGGCAGCCGCTCGACTTATCACATGGGAAACGCGGTGCGGATGGCGGCGGGCAAGGTGAAGGCGGTGCTGTGCGAGGCGGTGAGCAAAAAGCTCGAGGTGAACCCCGAAGATCTCGTTATGGAAAATGACCGGATTCACGTGCGCGGCAGCGCTGAGCGCGGTCTGTCGATCGGCGATGCCTTCCTCGTCAAGTTTGGCAGCGCCGGAACGACCATAACCGGCGAGGCGATCTGCCAGCCGGAAGCCGCGCCGATGGATCCCGAGACCGGGCAGTCGGAGAAATGCACGGAGTTCTGGTTTCCCTCGGCTACTTCCGCCGAAGTGGAGGTCGACACAGAAACCGGCAAAATTAGACTGCTGCAGTTTTACAGCGTCGGCGACACCGGCACGGCGATCAACCCGCGCCACTGCGAGCAGCAGCTGCTCGGATCGGCGATTACCCATCTCGGCCTGTCGCTCTTTGAAGAAATGATTTTCGACGAAGGGCAGCTGATCAACGGCTCGTTGCTCGATTATCAAGTGGCCTCTTTCAAAGATCTCCCCGATTCCTTCAAGCCGATCATCGTTCAGGTGCCGCACGAGACCGGCCCTTTCGGCGCCAAGGGGGTCGGCGAAACCGGAACGCTGACTGTGTCGGCGGCGATCGCCAACGCCATCGAAGACGCTGCCGGAGTGCGGATCCGCGATCTCCCGATCACGCCCGAACGCTTGTTGCGTGCTCTGGCGGAGAAGGAAGTGACCACAAAGAGCGCATAGTTCACCTAGTAGGGGGCGCGATTCATCGCGCTGGGATCTAAGATTCCGAAATGGGTTGTGACGAAACATGAAGCGCGAAATCTCGCTCAAGATCAATCAATGCGATGAAAATCTGATGATCGACGACACCGATACGCTGTTGGAAGTATTGCGCGATCGCCTGAAACTCTGGAGCGTGCGCGAAGGTTGCGGGGTCGGCGCTTGCGGCACTTGCACGGTGCTGCTCGATGGCCAACCGGTGAGTTCGTGTTTCCTGCTTGCAGCGCGCGCGGCGGGTCATGAAATCATCACGCTGGAAGGCCTCAGTCACGGCCAGACGCTTCATCCGATCCAACAAGCCTGGTTGGAGGAAAGAGCCCTGCAATGCGCCTACTGTACTCCCGGCTTCGTGTTGTCCGTCAAAGCGCTGCTCGAAGCAAATGCCAATCCCAGCGATGAGGAAATTCGCGAATACCTTGCCGGCAATCTTTGCCGCTGCGCCGGGTACGCCGACATCCTGAGAGCCGTGCGCGCGGCGCAGGAAAAACTACGGACGTAGAAGAGAGATGTTCTTCGCCGAAATTGCCTCCGCTGTCATCGAGCTGTGACTGATCTTTGCGCGCAATAAAAGCGGCTTTTTTTCCTCATGGGAGGAATCTCCCGCCGCTGCCGGAAATTTTCACAATTTTGTTCTTTGACGAGTTCATGACGACGGCTTCGACCGAGGCGGAGTCCGTTTGGACGTGTGACGCGTTTGGACAACTCGTCAGAAATCCTGCCAATTCCGGTAGGTTGCTGAGCATGTGTTCTTGGGTTCCGATGGCATATGAAATGCACCAACTCGAGTGGGTTCAAGCACAACAAGAACCCAAATTTCTCCCATCGTGAATGTCCAAGCGATTGCGCCGCGCGGTGAACGCCAGGGCTCGTGGGGTTTAGAGCGGCTGTTCAATACCGCCGATAAGGACACGATCATTCGGCTACGCTGGCCGCTGGTGATCTTGTCTTCTTATTTGCTTTACTACAGCCCGAGTCACTGGCTTTCCCCAAGTCAAGTTCAGGCGCTGTTGATTATCTACTTACTGAGTCACACCACGCTTTACTTTCTCGGCGATCGACTCTTCGATTCGCCCTATGTTTATGGGCCGCTTCTGGTGTTCGACACGCTGGTCTTGCTGGTGGTCGTCGAAATGGGCGGAACCGCGACGCCGGATTTTTTTGTCGCCTGTTTGTTGACGCTCGTGCTCAGCTGCATTTGCAATGACGCGCGTGGTTTGCTGGTGGTGACTCTGTTGGCGCCTCTGATCTATGCGTACTTTGCATTCAGTACAAGCGCTACCGTCGATCCGAATACCTATCTTCGCTTGCCATTTCCATTCGTTATCTCATTGTTTTACGGATACTTTGCCCAGGTCGAGCGCCTGCGCAGAGCCGCTAGAGAAAAGTCGGAACAGGCAAGACGGCAGCAAAAAGCCGCCGAAGAACTTCGTTGTCAACGCGAGCGTCTCGAGGTTCTCCACGAAATCAATACGGCGCTGGCTTCGACTATCGAGACCGGCAAGATTCTCGATGGGTTTCTGACCCGTGTCTTGATCCACTTACCCTATGCGGCGATGTTGGTGCGGCTCAGGAATTGTGTCACTGGGCAGCTGGAAACCGCCGCGGTTCAAGGCTTCGCCCCGCAACGGCTGAGCACATCGAAAGCAGCGATAGAATGGATCGATCGTTGCGTCGCCGAAAAAAATCCCCTCGCGGTGAGCAATGTCTTTGCCGACTCGCGGCTTGGGGATCTCGAGCTGTTCAAAGAGGAGGGACTCGTTGCTTTGCTTGCTTTGCCGCTTGTCGCCCACCAAGAGGCGCTTGGCTGCTTGACGTTCCTTACTCGCGAGGAGCATGAGTTCGGCGCAGAAGAGATCGACTTTTTGTCGACATTGGCGGGGCAGGCGGCACTCTCAATCCACCACGCGCAGCTTTACGAGAGGAGCCGCCAACAGGGCGATGAATTGCGCCACGCGCACAAGGTCAAGGATCGCTTTTTGAAGAACGTCTCGAGCAAGCTCAAGACGCCGCTCAATGTTATTTTGGGGTACATGGAAATGTTCGGCGAAGGTCTACTCGGCGAAGTTACGCCACTACAGGAAAAAGCCATCGTAAGCGTGACTCGCCAAGCGAAAGAGCTGCACGGGCTGATCGATACCGTTCTGCTGGTGGGGAATCTCGAAGCGGAGTCGATTCACTGCGAGCCGCATGAGCTGAATCTATGGGAGCTGATCGCCGACTTGCGCAGCACGTACGATCAGCCGAGCGCTAAGAGCATCACCATTCATTGGGACTATGCTGCCGATCTTCCGACCCTTTTATGCGACCGCAGCAAAGTCAAACACATCCTCAAAAATCTCATTGAAAATGCGATCAAGTTTACGGATGCCGGGACGGTGACTATCGCGTTCCGATATTGGGTGGCGAATCAGCAATTGCAGGTCACGATCAGCGACAGCGGCATAGGAATATCTGCGGAAGAACTGCCCGCCATCTTCGAGCGTTTTCGCCAGGGCGAGAACAGCGGCGGCGCCGGCCCGCGCGGCGGTTTTGGCCTCGGCCTCTATGTGGTGAAGAAATTTCTCGATGCGCTAGGTGGAACGATTGAGGTCGAAAGTCATCCCGGAGCGGGATCGACGTTTACGTTGCGGATTCCGGCGCTCACGCAAGCGCCGGAGCCCGGCAGCCGATCAGAATCGACGAGATAACCTTGAGCCGTTTGAAAGCAGAGATGCGCGAAGTTTACCGCGGCACGTCGGAAAGCGCTCGGTTGTCGCGCCTTAGAAACATCTTGACCCAGAGATCGTAAAGGTTGTCAGGGCGCAAGACGTCGATCACTTTCCTGCCCTCCGGGGTTTCCACCACTGTGCTCACCGACAACTCCTGCCATGAAATGCCCAACAGCCGCTCCCCTTTTTGGCCGATCATGTCGCCGACGGTGCGCAACAATTGCGGCAGGGAATGGCCATCGGCGCTGCCGTTCTGACGACGGCGGCGGCCGCGCTGTTCGCGCTCGATGCGATCGAGGTCGGGCACCGAGTAGCGCAAGCGCCGCCCAGTTTGAGCCGAAGGCAGCGTATACGATTCTTCGTGACCAAGGACGCTCGGCTGGGTCTTATTGCGCCAAAGCTTTTGCAAGCGGCTGCGGCTAATGCGAAACCGCGGATTGCTGCTTTCCGCCTGAGGGTCTGAGCGGACCCAGACCAGGTATGCGCTGCCGGTGCATTCCAGATTGAAGGCGCTCAAGTGCAGATTCTCCAGGTCTTGGCCGATCGCGCGCAAGTGGCGAGAGTAATCTGCGGGACTGATTCTTGTGTCCATCTCTTTCACCTGCGAGTGGCCGACAACTTCCACAACGGCGCTCGGCATGGGTTTGCGTACGATTCGCAGTTTGGCGCGCCGCGCGCCTCTTGGCGGTTTGGCAACGCCGCGAACGATGCTGCGCACGGGTAATTTATAATTGCAATTGAGACAGAAATTGGTCAGCGAAGCTTCGCGATTTCGGGTGCGCGGTTTAGCGATAGCAAAGCCTATATAATAGTCGCATTTGGGACAGACGCGGGCGCGATATTTGGCGATCATCGGTGCAGTCTTTTGGCTTAATCTGGTACTCGTTTTTAATGCTGAAGGGGCTTTGTTGTCAAGCGAGATTAGCCAAAATTTTAGTTATTTTTCAGGAAGTTGCGGTCAATCGCCTGAACCGGCAAAAACTTGGCCAAGAATTGCCTCTGGAGTGCCTTGGATGGGCCGAATCTGCCAAGCGTTTTTCTTCAGGAAAATTCCCGCTGGGTCTCAGGCTGGGCGAGGCAAGGGGCAGATCTCAATTCTTTTCTAAGAGCGCGGATAAACGCGGAGAAGGAATGTTTGCGCACCTGGGAGCGGCCATTCGCCAAACGAGCCGCGCAACGGATCGCCTTGATTAGGACTGCGCCGAGGCGGGAAAGATCAATGATTTGATCACCACAGGTACGGAGCCCGACGATGGAATCAGGGCGCCGACATCGATGTAGTCAAAATCACTGAGCGCAATCCCATCGATGGAGACAACGGCGCTGTCCAATTTCAATTCCTCTTGAAAGTGAAGTCCGATGATACCGCCAATGTCGCCGTCGTTGACGAGAACGAGTGGATGACCTTTCGTCAGAATGTCTTTGAGCCCATGGACAACGCCGCTGCAAAATGCTTGCAAACGAAAAAAAGTCGCGGAGCCCTCCCAATGAAATGCCACGGCCACAGGCTGCCGGCCGTGCAGCAGATCCAAACGGCGCAGCGCGGCGAGCAAGGCGTCGCGCACCGCTTCGCTGGTGAAATCCTCCTGATCGAAGGGGAACTGCGGCGCAACCACGCCGACGTTGCGCACCGGGACGGCTTCGTCAGGAGCAATAAAGATTGTGTTGCCGCTCACTTGCACGGTGTACTGGGAAGCGCCGATGACCGTGGCGCGAATCCGCGCGTTGGGTTCCATCACCAGCAAGCCGAGTTCGCTCATGCGCTGATGCACCTGTTCGGCGAGCAGCGGTCCGAGATCGCCGAACGTCGCCTTACTGCGGTTGTAGATAAACTCAGAGACACCGCCGGAAAACATGACGCAGTCGATCTCGCCGCGATAGACGAGCGGAGGCAAGCGGAGAAGCGTTTTGACGTCGTCGCTGAGCGGTTCGTGCCCAAGCATGGCGAACAGTTTATCGACCATCCCTGCGACCATTTTGCGCAAATCTCGCTCGGGAACTTTTTGCCCCATCTCGGCCGAAAATCCGGCCCAGGCGGCGTGCTTTCGTCCCGCCTCTTCGATACGCACGACGGCGCCGTCGCGATCGAACGCAAGCAGGCGGGCGCCGACATCGATAGCCGACACTTCCTGCACTCTGCCGTTGTTGCAGACCGCGAATTTACTCGTGCCCCCGCCGATATCGATGTTCAGGACGACGCCGCCGATTTTGCCAGAATGCGCAACCGCGCCCGAGCCATGTCCTGCCATGGTCGCCTCGAGACCGTCTCCGGCGCTCACGGCGACGAATTTCCCGGCCTCTTGGGCGAACAGTTCGGCGATGGCGCGGGCGTTGCGGCGGCGCACGGCCACGCCGGTGAGAATCAACGCCCCGGTATCGACTTCTTCGCGGCGAATCTTGGCGTTCCTGTATTGCTGGTTGATGAAAGCGCCGAGAGCTTCGACATCGATGCGCGTATCGTCAACATAAGGCGTGAGCAGGATCTCCGATTCGTTCAGCACTTCGCGCTTGGTCACCCGATAACGCGAACCTTCCAGCGTCAACTCGAGTCGGGAAAAAACCAGGTGCGACGTCGAGGAGCCGATGTCGACGCCGACGCTGGTGAGCCGCAGGGTCTCCTCCTCCTGCATATGCCGGTTGGCGTTGGAAAATGTACCTCTCGGTGCGGTGGCCATGATATTTCCTAGAAAGTAACTCGGTGGTGTTGAAAGCTGCTGATGAAAAAATGTGCGGTTACGGGTTTCGAGTTACGGGTTTCGTGTTGACCCGAAACTCGAAACCAGAAACGCGTAACCTTGTTTAGTAGGAATGCTCGTAGAGTTCGGCTTCCATGCGCGACTGGGCGCCGACGGCGGCGAGAGTTTCTTCGAACTCCTTGCGCAGGAACGGATCTTCTTCATTGTATGGAATCGCGGTGCCGCCGTCCTTGATATCGATTGCGCCGTAATCGATGGCCCGTTCGCCGGGCCGGCCGCGATCGCGACCGGGAGCGTTCGGTCCAAACCACGCGGTCAATCGCAGCGGTTCTTTGCTGGCGCCGAAGTGAGCGTGATACCAGTTGCCGCTCATGGGCGCGGCGCTCACCATGCCGACCGGCTCATAATCCTGGCGGCGAATTTCTTGTGTTGTTCCGTTTTTCCATGGTTGTGTTCCGAGTTTTGCCGGCCAGGTATACGTGTAGCCCTTGCCGCTCAGGCAAATCAGCACCGCGGCGGAGCCGTGCGCGTGAGCCTTGGAATAGCGCCCGGTCTCGTGTTGTCCGATCCACATATAAAACTGCTGCCCGGCCATGTGCGGCTCGATGCGCCGGTAGCCCGGCGAACGCCGGTTGTCCATCGGCAGTTCACAGGTCATCACGTCCGGGATGATGTTGGTCTTGCGCATGGCCAATCCGCGCAGCGGGTCGGGGGTTACTTCTTCTTTGTATTTGAAATAGTCGTCGGCGTTCGGATCGAAGCGGTCTTTAAAGTGATAGGGGCAATTGAAGATAAAATCTTCGTTGGCGAAGTTGTTCATGATGTTGGGCGCGGTGGTACCGGCCAACAGCAGCGCGGGACTCGAAGTCGCGTTGACGATCCGATGATTCGCGTTCATCGGAATGGCGAAAATCGAACCCTTCTGCCACTCGAAGGTAAGCTTCTTGGGACTACCTTCGGCCCAGACCTCGGTCGTGCCGCGGCCTTCGACGACCAAATATTGTTCTTCGTAAAGATGTTTTTCCGCGTTGAGCGCGCCCGCGCCCGGGACTTCGATGACGTAGCAGCCCCACAAGCCTTCAGTGCCCAGGAGCTGGATGAACGTGCCGCTTCCCCCCATGCGCTTCCAGGGCTTACGCGGCAAATCTTGAACCCGGCGCACGCCGATGTCGCGGTAAATGGGGATCCCCTGCGCCTCCATGAAGTCGTCATAGGGCGTATTGGGCCGGACAAATTTGCCAAACCCGGCGCGGGTTTTCTTATCGGTCGGTTCCTTGAAGACCGGTTCGGTTGGATGATCCATAGTGCCCTCCAGAAATTGTCGCTAGGGTTTTAGAAATTATTGAGATCGCCGGTTTCAGTGATGCGAGAAATCAATTTATAGTCTGTCGGATTGGGAGTCAAACCGATGCTTGGGACTGGCAAAGCAGCTCCTTATTCCGGCGCTTTCGCGAACGTCAGGCGCCGGTACACTTGTCGCACCGAGTCGACGTCGCGCTTGCAATATTCGACGATTTCGGCGAGTTTGCCGGCGCGGTAGTAAGGGTACACTTTGGAACCGTCGAGGTTTTCCTTGGGCGAGGGGATACTGAGCGCTTTCGATAGAGTCTCCAGGCTCACATGCTCGCGGCCCCATTTGCTCCACTCTTGCATGGTGTCGTAAATCGGCGCGCTGCGAAATCTTGCGAAGGGCAGCTCGCGCGACGGCTTGATCTGATGGATGATCGAGCGCTGGTAGATAAAGCGCAGATCGAAGTCGAGAATGTTGTGGCCGACGAAAAGATGGCAATCGGCGGCGAGCTTCCAGAAATTTTTGATGATGCCGGCTTCTTCGCCCTGTAATGCCTCAATGCTGTTGGTTAATGACGGCTCGATGCTGTAGCAGACGCAGATGATTTGTGCGGTGGCCGCCGAGAGGCTGAGTTTTTTGATCAACTCGGGCTCGTCGAGTTTGAGTTGCGCATCGAGAAGGCCGTTTTCTTTGAGCGCTTGATCCGTGGGCACGGTTTCGATGTCAAAGTAGATGATTTTCATCGCGCGCTCTACAACAATGTCAATTGACTATCTCTTGTCATTTCTAACTCGACCATTTCTCCCAGACGCAGGAATATCAGTTTAAAGCCCCTCACATCGCGGCCGAGGCTTTGCCGGGTTGCCTGGCAATAAATTTCGGCCTGTTGGCGATAACGGCTCGCTGCTTCAGCCAGTTCGGTTCGTGCGATGTTATCTGTCTTATAGTCGGCGAGGTAAAGCAAGCGATTTTTTTCGTAGATCAAATCGATCACGCCTTCCATGATTTGGCCGTTCCACGGCATCAATAACGGCACTTCGCGGCCGAGGATATGCGAGCTGGCGAGTTCGGCGCAGGCTTTGGAGCGAAAGAAGCCGCTTAAGACTTCTTCGAGTTCGGACTCGATCTCCCGGCGGAGCGATGCGAATTCGTCCGGCAGAGTCTGTCCGGTGAATTCCCGAACTTGCCGTTCAAAGTCCTTGAGGCTGGCGCTAAAAGGCCAGTTCTGAAGGAATCGATGGGCAAGATCCCCGATCAAGAGCGCCGGGGCTTGCCGATGGCGTGATCCGGTTAGGGCATCGCGGGCTTCCGTCGCGCCTTCCTCCTGACGTTTAAGCCGCGTCGGGGTAAGAAACGGCGCGCTTTGCCGAGCCTGCTCGCAGGCCGCAGCGCGGCGCGTCCAGCTTTTGAAGAACCATTGCCAGTCCGAGGTCTCCTTTCCCCCCGCGAGCCGCGGTCGCTCTCTCTTGGGAGCGCTGAGGCTCTCGCTCACGACTTCTATGGCCACGGTGCCGCGGCCGAGGGTTACGGTCCGGGATGAGGTTGCGTTGACAATGGCGTCGTTCAACGCAGCGTCGAGCAGCGCGAGAAAACTGCCGTTGGCGCGCCGGCTGTTCGGCGCGCAGGAGATGATTAAGTGCTCGCGCGCGCGAGTCATGGCGACGTAGAGCAACCTCTTTTGTTCGGCGCTACTGCGGAGACGAAACTTCTCCCCGATATAAAGGCCGGCAAGATCCAAAATCGAACCGATACGAATACCGGTCAAACCGGTCGACCAATCGAACAGCGCTTCGGCGTCCGCATTGCGGCCGGGTTCGATGCCGGTTTGGCAGCCGGCCAAAACTACGATGGGGAATTCCAGCCCTTTTGCTTTGTGAATGCTCATGATGCGAACGGCATCGAGATTCTCTTCGGCGAGGACGCTTTCGCCTTCGTCCTTGACGTCGAGCACGCGCCGTTCCAGTTGTCGAATCGCTTCCTTCAGGGTCACGATTCCTTCGCGGCCGAGCAACTCGGCCTGGCGCGCGAGCTTCTGCAGGTTGGCGACCGCTTGCTCGCCATGAAAATAGCAAGCCGCCAAGAGCTCCACCGGGAGGGCGGCAAACACCCGAGCGACAGCGGCGCCGACGGACAGGGAGCGGGTCTCTTCGTGCAAGCGCGCCAGCGCCTCGTAGAGCGGTTCGAGGGTGGGAGGAAAATCCTTGCCGCTGAGTTTGGATCCGGTACGGTAATCGAGCAGGTTTTGCCGGTGCAAATCGTAAATGTGCTGATCGGCGAGCCCGCCCAGAGGGGAACGCAAGACGCCGACCAAGGCCAAACGGTCATGAGGATTTTCCACGGCACGCAGTAAATTGACGGCGTCGATGATTTCTTTGGCCGCATAGAAATGGCGCTCGCCTTCGACGACATAGCGAATCCCCTGGCGGCGCAAAGGTTCGAGGTAGTCGTGAATATCGGTGAGCTTGCGCAGCAGAATTGCGACATCCTTCGCCTGTGCAAAGACCTTTTCGCCGCGCGGGTTCAGGATCGGCGCTTTTCCCAGCACCTGATATTTGAGCCAGTGCGCGAGGCTCTCGCCTTCGAGACGGCGCGCGGTTTCGGCATCGATCGGCCGATCGGCGATGATCTTTCGCACCGCCACGTTCGGCAAAGGGCTTTCTCTGACGGTCCTGCCGGGCGCCGGATGGATCGGTATGTAGGACGGCTGCAAACCCGCCTGCGCTTGAATGATCTCAGCGAAGGCGCCGTTAATGACATCGAGAATCGGCGCATTGCTGCGAAAATTGGTGGTGAGCCGACACTCCAGGCCTTTTTGCGCTTTGATTATTTTCTCAACGACTTCCAGATAGGCTTCGATATCGGCGCGGCGAAAAGCGTAAATTGACTGCTTGGGATCGCCGACCACGAATATTTTACCAGGAACCAGTTGCACCTTCCGCCAGTCCATCTCCGCCTGACCCGGCCGCTCCGCAATATAGAGGAGAATTTCATATTGGATCGGATCGGTATCTTGGAATTCGTCGATGAGCACGGCGCGGTAGCGCCTCTTGAGTTCCTCCCGAACGCGCAATCGATCGCGCACGAGATCGCGCGCGCGCACGAGCAAGCCGTCGAAGGACAAATGCCCTTCGCCGATAAACCGCGCGCGGAAATCCGCCGCAAAGGGAACCAGCAGACTCCAGAGCGTGCACGTCAAGGCGGCATCGACGCGCACGAGCCCGCGGGCGGCGCGGACCAACCCCTGAGCTTCCCGGGCATCTTCGGGCGACCAGCCTTGGGTATTTGGGTTGATCGCTTTTTCATTCAGCAAAACACAGGCTTGCGCGACTGAATGGAGCGGCTGTCCGGTGTTTCTGAATTCCCGGATGACCTCGCCCGCCGCATGAACTAACTTTTCATTCAGCCGGTCCTCGCGATGGCGTCGGATCAAGGATGCGGCTTGAGCCGCAAGACGATTCAGCCAATCGAGTACTGCCGCCGGAGCGGCGCCGGTCCGCTCGAGATTTTGCCGGAGATCGACGCTCTCTGCGGCCATCGATTTGGCAAGAGTCTTGATGTGATCGAGTCTGCAGCGCAAGAGAATTTTCCGCCAGTCCGCCGCGTGCGGGCTGTGCGCTGATAGTTCCTGGTCGAGCCAGAGGTCCCAATAGTCGTCGAAAAGGCGATCGAACGCCGCGCCATCATCCTCTTGAAACTGCGGATCGACGCCCGCTTCCAAGGGATAGAGCCGGAGCAAATTGGCGGCAAAGCTGTGGATCGTGCCGATATCGCTCCGCTCCAGGCTTCTGAGCGCGTTCTGAATGCGCCGGTCCATCTCGGCTTTTGAAAGTTGATACAACGCAATCAGAGCTTGAACCTCGCGCTTGGCTTCGACTTGAGCCGCGTCTGCGGTGTCCGCGTCGAGCTGAATCTCGGCGAAAGCGTGCAAGCGTTGGCGCAGTCTCAGTTTCATTTCATCGGCCGCTTTGTTGGTAAAGGTTAGGGCGACGATCTCGGTGATCTTTAGCGGATCGGGATTGCGCAGCAGCAAGTGAATCAACCGGTCCACTAGCAGCGTCGTCTTGCCGGTGCCCGCGCCCGCGGTGACCACGAGACTGCGATCGAAAGTGCTGACCGCCGCTTGGCGATCGACGCCATCGCCGAGCTTAGTCTGCGCCGTATTCGTGCTCATCTTCCTTGATATTCTTTTCGCGCAGCGCTCGATGGCGCTCGGTCAGCGGATCCCTTTCGGCGCGCCACAGACTCGGCGGGTGGTTCTTGCGGCAGACCGGCGCCGCATCACAATGGCCGCAATATTCCCCGCGGCTAATAAAAAAACGCCCGCCCCGCACGCCGTCAGCGAGATAGGCGATGGTTTCTTTGGTTTGCGCGCCGGTTTTGCCGGTAAGCACCGCGCCGGGGTAGGTTGACGTGGTCAGCGGACCGGCGCTCCAGTGCGGCGCAATAAAATAAAAATCCGCCTCGATTTCGGCCCGCCCTGATTGCGGCATTTGCTTGTCGGCCCAACTTTGCGCGAGCAAACAGTAGAAAGGCGGCTGCAAGCGCTCGCCTCGGAGCGCGGCCCGGAGAAGATTTTTATCCTCAGTTGCCGGGCTCTGGCCGAATTTGAATTTATAGTCGATCACCCGCAGCATCGTGTTCTTGCGATCGAGGCGGTCGACGCGACCGCGAATCGCGATATTTTTCACAGGTTCGGGCCAATCATCAGACAGTCGGCCGGTCATATCGGCTTCCAAGCTCAGGGGGACAAACCCCGAGCGGGCGAGCTCGGCTAAATCGCGCGCAATGACTTGCCGGAGCAACTGGATGATCCTCTCCTTGAGGCTCTCCCAGGCGAGCGGATAGCCGACCGGGTTGTTTTCTTCATAGTCAAGGAAGGCGTCATGTGCGACTCTTTCCAGAAGGGTTTCCACTTCGATCTCTGATTGGTTGCCGGAGAAGTAACCGCGATCGAGCAAAGCGTGATAAAACGAGCGCAAAATTTGATGCCCCAGTTCGCCGAATTCGGCGGGAGAGGGGCCGAGGACCTCTTCGGGGCGATCCATCGGCGCCAAACCGAGCACGTGACGGGTAAAAAACTGAAATGGGCAGCGGGCGTAGGTTTCCAGCGCGGTAGGCGACAGGCCACGCTCGGAAAAGGTTTTCCAATAGCTCCCGATATCGGCGAGCGCGCCGTCGTACGGAAGCAGACGCGCGCCGCTTTGATCGATTGCTGCGATCATTGCGCGTCCGTGCTTGTAGAGCTCGGGCATGGCTCCGGAGGCTTCGATCAGGGCCGTGGCGTCCCGCCCCTCAAGGGACAAGCGAATCGCCAATTCGTGCGGCAGCGATAGGTCGTCGCGCTCGAAAGGTGCTGCGGCGGCCTTCTCCGTGATGCTGCGCGGAATGGCGACTGTTTCGCAGGGTCGGCCGGCGAGCCTGAGCGCGCGCTCGAGCTCCTCAATATACCAGGACGGCGCCAACGCCCGACCGCTCTCGTCCGCTCTTTGAAAGGAACAATAGAGCCGCTCACGAGCGGCGCTCACCAGCAGCGTGAAGAGCAGTTTCTCTTCGTCGAAAGCCGTGAGTTTCTGACTTACCTTGTAACCGAGGTCGAGTTCGAAAACTTCCCTGTCGTGGTCGCGCAAAAAAGCATCTTCCCGGACCGTGCGCGGAAAGACGCCTTCGTTCATGCCGAGCACGAATAGCGCACGAAAAGATAGGCCGCGGGCCGCGGTGGCGCTCAGGATCATGACACCATCGGTGTTGCGCCGATCGTCGACTGTGCTGCAGCGTCCAAGCCAATGCTGAAAGGTATGAACAAAATCGCCGAGCGCGACGCGATCTTTGACGCTGTCGAGCCCGGCGAGCTGGTCGAGTAGACGGACAATGGCCGCGCCGGTCTCCGCACTCTGTTCCGCCGTCGCGTCAACCTTCAGCCCGAGATCAAGATACTTTTCCAGCAACACCTTCCAGGCCGCTGCGTATTCATGCCACGACGCTTCGCCGGGCAGACGACGCAAGTCGGCCATGAGGATCTCGACAATGTCGCCCAGCAAGACCAGTTGAGCGGAGCCGATCTGGATCGTGCGAAGTTCATCATCCTGAGAAAATTGCCGGAGCTTCAAATCGCGCTGCCTAAAGCGGCGTAGCCGGTGCCACTCGGCCGTGCCTTTGCAAATAGCGAGCTCCCGGGTGGCGAGATCCCAGAGGTCCGGACGCGCGATCCGCAGCTTTCCGGCAAAGTCGCCTAATCTAAAAAACGGCGAAGAGAGCAGATCGATCACCTGGCTGCGCAAAAAATCTTTGGCCGGCAGATTCAAGAGCAGGATGACGGCTTTGGTGAGCGGCGCTTGCGCCAGCGGCTCTTCCACGGTGCCGGCGACGGGAATGCGGTGCCGGTGAAAGACGTCGCTGATCGCGGCCGTATAAACCTCGAGGGTACGCGCGACCACGCCGATATCATGAAAGTGCATTTGGCCATCGTCGACCAGCGCAAGAATGGTTTTAGCGGCCGTCGCGACTTCGTCATGGACGCCGAAGCTGCTCGCGATTCGGCATCGCCAGTGTTCGGGAAGCCGCGAGTAAGTTCTGGCTTCAGCGCCGTCGAAAAGGCGCGCCGTCGCCGGCAGAGCGACTTCAGCTCCGGCAGCCGGCGTCGACTCGCTCGAATGCCCCTGGACGTAACGCTCGTAAAAGCGCTCGGCAAAGTTCCAGGCGTTGTGTTTTGGCTGGGCCGGCAAGAGCGGAAAGAGCAGGGTGGTTGGATAGCGCTTTGCGACGGCGAAAAAAAATTCCAGCTGGATCTGCGTGAGATCATAAAAGCCGTAATAAAAGACTTGCCTGAATTGGCGTAAGAAAGGCGATGTCGCAACTTGTTCGGTGGCATTGCGATTGAGATCGGATGCATCGGCAATCTTCTGGTCGCGGCAAAATTGATGAAACGTTCGTAGCAATACCAGCAGCTCCGTGGTCCGTTCGCTGGCGCGCCGGCTGAAATGGCCCTCGTTCAGGGCGTCAAGCGCGACCGTCGGCTCGACAAGTCCGTCGCGCAAGTCGCGCAGCGTTTGCCAGAGCGCGGCACAGCCGCCGGCGCGATCTACCATAGGGGCGAACGGTTCGGTGCCGGGCTGCCCGGTGCGGATTAGCTGGCGCAGCGCCTCTTCCATGAAGAGATCGCTCTTAAGCTCCAGGGGTGAGCTGCTGCGCTCGGCCTGGAGTCGAAGCGCCAATTGATAGAAAGTCAGCAGCTGAACGTTCAGCAAAGACATCGCGCGTTCGCGCGCGAAGAGGATCTTCAACCGCCTGCGGATGAGGTCGGAGGGAACGAGAATTAACAACGGAGCGAGCAGGTTGGTCTCTTTCAGTTGCCGGATTTCTCGCACCAGCGCGTCTTCGAGATCAGGATGGAACGGACCGAGAACTGTGCGCATGACTATTTATCTTGCATCGCCTGCCGCGATCGGCCGCTCCAATATGAAATAGGGGGCAGAGATTGGCAAGCGAAAGACGGCGGCGAGCATGGTTTGCGACACGTCAATTTGCAAAAGCACCGGCAAAGAATTACATCAACGAGGGACTCATGCGCACACTCATTGTTAGACTGGTCATCTCATTTTGCTTCGTCTTCAGCCTGGCACCTCGCACGGTCGAGGCCCGAGCCTGGGAGTCCGGCAGCGGACTGGTTGCAGCCGATAGCGAGCTTGCAGCTCAAGCCGGCATGGAGATGCTCAAGCGCGGCGGCAACGCCGTCGATGCGGCGATCGCCACCGCATTGGCTTTGGCGGTGGTGGACCAGGCGTCGTCGGGCTTGGGCGGCGGCGGCTTCATGATTATTTACCGGGCCAAAGACAAGCGATCGTTCGCGCTCGACTTTCGCGAGACCGCGCCGGCGGCGGCGGGGCGCGAGCTTTACATGAAAGACGGCAAGGCGGCGCCGGCGCTGAGTTTGACCGGCGCGTTGGCGGTCGGCGTGCCGGGCGAACTCGCCGGTCTTCTCGCAGCGCACCAACGATTCGCCACGTTGCCGCTCGCTGTCTTGGCGTCCCCCGCGATCAGGCTCGCCGCCGACGGCTTTCCGATCGATCCGGCATTGCGCGCCGCCATCGATCGGGGGCAAAAAAACATCAAGCTTTTTCCCGACCTGGCGCGCATCTATTTGCCGCGGGGAGAGGTGCCAAAGCCGGGAGATTTCATCCGCCAGCCGGAGTTGGCGGAAACGCTCAAGGCGATTGCAACCGAGGGCGGATCGGCTTTCTACCACGGATGGATCGGCAGAGCGATTGTCGAGACGATCAAGGCCAACGGCGGCGTGATGAGCGCCGATGACTTGCAAAATTATCGACCGGTCTGGCGCGAGCCGCTCATCGGTACTTATCGAAATCGCCAGGTGATCGCGATGCCGCCGCCGAGCTCCGGCGGGGTGGCGCTGCTGCAGATGCTGAACGTTCTGGAAAGCTATAATTTCGCAGAGTTCACGCACAACTCGGCAGGCTACCTTCATGTGCTTGCCGAGACGATGAAGCACGCTTTCGCGGATCGGGCAGCGCACCTGGGCGATCCCGATTTCGTTCATGTACCGGTTCGTAAGCTCACCGCCAAAGAGTATGGCGCCTGGGTCCGCCGCCGGATCGCTGCGGGAAAAACCCAACCGGTCGAGTTCTACGGTTACTACCATTATGAGGCGGAGAAAGGCGGGACCAGCCATTTCAGCGTCATCGACCGCTTCGGTAACGCTGTGGCATGCACCCAATCGGTCAACACGCGCTTCGGCTCGAAGCTGCTCTCGGCGCGAACCGGCATTGTGCTGAACAATGAAATGGACGACTTCGCCATCCATCCGGAGCGCGGCAACAGCTATGGCTTGACCGGTAACCAGGCGAATTCGCTCCAGCCGGGAAAACGCCCGCTCAGCAGCATGTCGCCGACCATTCTTTTGAACGGCGGCCGCCCTGAGCTGGTTCTCGGCGCAGCCGGCGGACCGAGAATCATCAACGCGACCCTTCAGACCATCATCAATCGGCTCGATTTCAAGATGCCGCTCGCCCAGGCGGTGCACGCGCCGCGCATTCACCATCAATGGCTGCCCGAGCGCTTGAACGTCGAAGCCCGCATCGATGACGAAGTCAAAAAATCACTGGAGCAGCGCGGTCACTTAGTGCGCGAACAAAGCGCGCTCGGCGTCGTGCAGGCGATCAGCTGGGACGGCAAGACCATGAGCGGCGCTGCCGATCCGAGAAAGGTCGAACGGGCGCGCACCGAATGACCGGGCAAATTTAAGAGAATCGAGAGTTACAATTGGAACCCGGCCGTTCACCCCTTGCGCCGGGTTTTCCACCACTGCCAGATCGGTACCGTCAGTTTCCACAATCGTAACAGCTGGCCGCTGGATCGCGCGAGCTTGCCGGCATAGCCGCTGACCAGCAGGCTGGAAACGGCTGCGGCAATGAGCGGATGGCTCTTGAGGGTCCGGCCGACGCCGAGCAGGGTGGAGGTAGCGGCGAAGGGCGAGCGAATGCGCGCGCACGCCGCGGCCAGCTCGCCCCGTTCGCGCTCGGCTTTTGCTATCAAAGCCTGCTTGCGCCGCGTAATCGCGTCGAGTCGCTTGTTCAATTGATCACGCCCTCAAACGGTCCCGATCCTTGCCGAGTTCTTGTAGCGTGGCCGAAAAAAGCCCTGGTCGTGTGAGGAACGCGCTGCGCAATTTGATCGCGGCAGCGGTGCCGATGCCGAGGTAAACCAGGCTGAGGCAGCCCAGGGCAGCAATCCAGCCTCGGTCCCAAAACAACGCGACAATGAAAATCGTGAGTAGGATAAAGCCGAGGCTCAAGCCGAAGAACAGCAGCAGCGTCAGCAGCAGAATCTGTCTGAGCCGTTCGCGCTCTTCCTCGAGCTCGGCGGCAAACAAGTCAAGCCGAGTATGGAGCATGGAGCTCAAGATTGCTAACAGCGACTTGAGCCCCTGAAAGATACCGGGCTCGGCGGAACTCGCGGCAGTTCGGTCGGAATCGAACATCACGGCGTTTATCGATTGCCGCGTATCAGAAGGCCGAGCACCAAACCGACGCCGGCAGCGATGCCCACGGCGCTCCACGGATTATCGCGCACATAGTCGTCGGCCAGTTCGGCGGCCTCTTTCGATTTCCTTACCAGAGTCTTTTCCGCGTCGGCCAAAGCTTTTTTGCCCTCGATCAAGCTCTGCTCGATTTTTTGGCGCGCTTCGGCGACTTTTTCGCCCGCCTGGCTCGCCGTGGCTTTGAGCAGTTCTTCGGCATCGGCGACCAGATTTTTCAGATCGCCGACGAGTTTCTCTTTGCTGGTTGCTTCACCGTCCATAAAGACCTCCCGTAGTAAGACTCCGAATGCTCGATATGATAACAGCCCCCTAGGGGGTTTCAAGGTCAACAGCAGCAACCAGAATCGGTTGGCAGTGAGTAGTGCGGAGTTCGGCGCTTGAACGAAGCGGGCATCCTCACCGTCCACTGGTTTTTTTTTGTCTATTCGCGAAGGGATTTTTGAGCAGGATCGTTTGCTCGCGCCCGGGGCCGACAGAGACCAGGACGATTTCAGTGCCGATGACTTCTTCGATGCGCTTCACGTAGTTTTGTGCGGCGGGCGGCAGGTCAGAAAATTGTCTTACGCTGTCGAGCCGCGCATCCCAGCCGTCCAGTTCTTCGTATACCGGCTGGGCCCCCTGCATGACTTTGGAGCTGGCCGGGAACTCGTCGACGGCGCGACCTTGGTAGCGATAGCCCGTACAGATGGGGATCCTCTTAAAGCCGGTGAGTACGTCAAGCTTGGTGAGCGCGATGCCGGTCATGCCGTTCATTCTAACCGCGTGGCGCACGCCGACGGCGTCGAACCAGCCGCAACGGCGCGAACGGCCGGTGGTGGCGCCGAATTCCGCTCCCTCGCGGCGCAGCGTCTCTCCTTCGGCCCCGTCGAGTTCGGTGGGAAAGGGCCCGCTGCCGACACGCGTGGTGTAGGCTTTGGAAATGCCGATGACCTGATCGATATGCTGCGGACCGACGCCCGTTCCTGAGCAGGCGCCGCCGGCGATCGTGCTCGACGAAGTCACATACGGGTAGGTGCCGTGATCGACATCCAGGAGCGTTCCCTGGGCGCCTTCGAAAAGGACGCGTTTGCCGGCGCGAATCTCTTGATCGAGCAACAGTCCGGTGTTGGCGACATACTGTTTGAGTCTGTCGCGATAGCGGCCGTAGCTATCGTGGATCTGATTAAAATCGAGAGCTTTCTCCTGGAGAATAGCCCGCAGGTAAATATTTTTTTCCTGTATGTTGCGCTCCAGTTTTTCGCGGAAGGTGTCCTCTTCCAGCAGGTCGATGAAGCGAATACCGACGCGGGCGATTTTGTCTTCATAGGCGGGGCCGATGCCCCGACCGGTGGTGCCGATCATGCCTTCGCCGCGCAGACGCTCGCGCGCCTGATCGATGAGTTTGTGGTACGGCATGATCAGATGCGCCTGTTCGCTGATACGGAGCTGGGTCTCGCTGGTGAGGTGCCCCTGCGCTTGCAGCGCCTCAATCTCTTCGACCAACACCTGCGGATCGACGACAACGCCGTTGCCGATGACGCAGAGCTTCTCGGCGTGAAGCGCGCCGGAGGGAACCAGATGCAGGACCGTCTTTCGGCCGTTCACGACCAGAGTGTGGCCGGCGTTGTTACCGCCCTGATAGCGCACGATCACGTCGGCGTCGCGGGTAAACAGATCGACGATCTTGCCCTTGCCCTCATCGCCCCATTGGGCGCCGATTATTGCGATGTTGGACATGGATCGGAATCCGTCTCGAGTCTCGGGTCTCGCGTTTGGAGTTCGAAACTCGAGACCCCGGACTCTAAACGCGAAACTCGTTTATAGTTTCACCAATTCCGCAGAGACGATCTGCGGCAGCGCCCGCAGCTCGTCCAAGGCCTTCTTGGATACCATTTCATCGACATGGGTGAAAGAGATCGCGTTGCCGCCCTTTTCGCTGCGGCCCAGTTCCATGCCCGCGATATTGATGCCGTTATTGCCAAGGATCGTGCCGATCATGCCGATGACTCCCGGCACGTCCTTGTTCTGCAAAATCAAAATATACCCTTCGGGCACCGCTTCAAAATAAAAATCGTTGACCCGCACGATGCGCGGATGCTTGGCGCCGAAAATCGCGCCTTCAATCTCCAAGTTGGCTTTGCCGTTTTGCGCCTTCACGACGATGGAGCTGGCGAAATCGCCGACGCCTTCGCCTTTGGACTCGAGGATCTTGATGCCCCGCTCCTTGGCGATCAGCGGCGCGTTGACAAAATTAACGGCCGATTCCATCACCGGCGACAGGAGGCCCTTCAGCAGCGCCAAAGTCAGCGGCGCGACGTTGTACTGGGTGACATCGCCGCGGTATTCGACCTGAACCTCCTTGGGCAGCGCTGTGGCCATCTGCGTATGGAGGCTTCCGAGCTTTTCCGCGAGGGTCAGATAAGGACGCAACACTTCGAGAATTTCCGGACTCACCGAAGGGATGTTGATAGCGTAGCGGACCACGCCCTTGGTCAGAAAGTCGACCATCTGCTCGGCGACGGCGATGGCGACGTTGAGCTGCGCCTCGTCCGTGGAAGCGCCTAGGTGCGGCGTCGTGATGACCTGCTCCAGCTGGACCAAAGGATGTTCGGCGGGCGGCGGTTCGTCGACATAGACGTCAAGCGCGGCGCCGGCGACCTTGCCCGCTTTGATCGCCTCGGCCAAGTCTTGCTCATCGACAATGCCGCCGCGAGCGCAGTTAATGATGCGCACTCCCGGCTTCATTTTGGCAAAGGCCGCCCGGTTGATGAGGCCCTGCGTATCGGGCGTCAGCGGCACGTGCACGGAGATAAAATCCGACTTGGTGAAAATGTCTTCCAATGAGGCCGGTTCAACACCCATGCGGGCGATGTTTTCGGCGGCGATGAACGGGTCAAAACCGAGAACCTTCATCTTCAAGCCGGCGGCGCGCTCGGCGACGATGCGGCCGACATTGCCCAAGCCGATCACGCCGAGGGTCTTGTTGCAAAGCTCGACGCCGACGAACTTGTTGCGCTCCCATTTGCCGCTTTTCAGCGAAGCAACGGCTTGGGGGATATGGCGCGCAAGGGCCATCATGAGGGCGACGGTATGTTCGCCGGTCGTGACATTATTGCCGCCCGGCGTATTCATGACGACGATGCCTTTTTGGGTCGCCGCATCGGCGTCGATATTTTCGTAGCCGACGCCGGCACGGCCGATCACTTTTAATTTTTTCGCCGCAGCGATCAGTTCGGCGGTGATCTTGGTGCCGCTGCGAATCACCCAGCCATCATAATCGCCGCAGATTTTCTTGAGCTCATCGGGCTTCAGGCCGATTTTGACGTCCACCTCAAAGCCGGCGGCGTTCTTGAACACGGCCAGCCCCTCGGGAGCGAGCGGGTCGGTGACTAGAATTTTCATGTGCGGTTCCACGTGGAAGGGAAATGCGATCCTCTTCCTCGATCCTCCATGCTCGGCGTCACGAGAGCGCCTCCATCAGGACTTCTTCGGCGGCGGCGACGCCGCGGCCGAAGGGAATCTCGGCGCCGAATTTTCTCAGGGCCATTTCCAAAGCGGCGATCGCCGTGATGACGTCGAACTCGCCCATATAGCCGATGTGGGCGATCCGAATCACTTTCCCCTTGAGTTGATCTTGTCCCTCGGCAAGCGTGACGTTCATCCGATCGCGTAAATAATCCAGCACCCGATCGGCATCGATGCCGTCCGGCAAGTAGATTCCCGTAGCCGCAGGACTCGGGTGATTGGGCGCGAGCAGCTTAAGTCCGAGCGCAATAGCGGCGGCGCGCGTGGCCCGGCAAAGCCGATCGTGGCGCGCATAAACATTGTCAAGGCCCTCCCGCTCCAGCATTTGTAGAGCGGCGCGCAAACCGAAGATCAGCGAAACCGCCGGAGTGAATGCGCCGGAGCCCTTCTGCTGGTTTTTTCTTTCGAGGTTCAAATCAAAATAAAAACGCGGCAGTTTGGCTTTTTTGGTTTTATCCCAGGCGCGGTCGCTCAGCGCGATGAAGCCGAGCCCGGGCGGCAGCATCAAAGCCTTTTGCGAACCGGTGACCAAGGCGTCGATACCCCAATCATCGAGCGGCAATGAAACCACCCCTACCGCAGTTACGCCGTCGACGAGGAGAAGCGGCCCGTTGCGGGTGAGGTTAGCGATCTCTTTGACGGGATGCAGCACGGTGGTCGAAGTTTCGCTCGCCTGAATCATCACGCCTTGAATATCGGTGTTCGCCTTGAGCTCTCTTTCGACGGCGGCGACATCGACCGCTTGGCCCCACTCGACTTTCATCTCGATTGGATCGAGTCCATAGGCGGTGGAAATATTCAGCCAGCGTTCGCCGAATTTGCCGCCGTTAACGATCAGCACCCGGTCGCCCGGAGAAAACAGATTGGCTACCGCGGCTTCCATGGCTCCGGTGCCGGAGGAGGCGAGAATCAGCACATCGTTCTTGGTTCCGAATAGTTTCTTCAGGCCTTCTCGCGATTGATCGAATACCTGGTTAAATTGCGGTGTGCGGTGATGAATCATCGTCTCCGACATCGCTAGAGCGACTTCGTTCGGGATCGGCGTCGGGCCGGGTGAAAGCAGGTACTGCTTGATCATTGCTGCATCCTTTTTTGGTTCATTGCGATCGCGACGCGAGGCGGGATAAGGGCGGAAAACACCCGCGCTGTGAATGCTGACGGCGTGTTACCACAAAAAAGCCCGGACCTCCCCTTTAAGAGACCCAGGCGTTCGGCCGTCTTAACGCTTTGCACTCCCTCGTGGTCGATTCCACGTTCGCCAGTCGCGCAAAACTTACGCAAAACGTTTATCCGGTTAGCGCCGGGTTGTCAATGTTTGGAGCATCGGCTAGAGAGGTAAAAAACATCATGGATCGACTGCTTCTGTTTGACATCGACGGCACGTTGGCGCGAACCGAAAACGGTTATTTGCCGTTCAACGAGGCGATTCTCGAAACGTTCGGAGTCGCCGGCGATATTCGCACCGTCATACCCGATGGCAAAACCGATCCGATGATCGTCCGGGAGATCTTTTCCAAGGCGAATATTGAGCTGATCGTCCAGGCGCATGACTGGGAACGGTTCATCGGCAATCTTGTGGCATGCTATCGTCGCCACGTGGAGCTGGGTTCAACCACCGTGCGGGCATTGCCCGGAGCCGCCGAATTGCTCTGCGCGCTCGCCGGCGCCGGTGCTTTTGGATTGACCGTGGTAACTGGCAACTGCGAAGCCACGGCTCGGGTGAAGCTCGCCGCCGCTGGATTGGACTCTTTTTTAGGCCGGGGTGCGTATGGCAACGATTCGGCAGAGCGGTCGGATTTGCCGGCCCTCGCCAAACACCGGTGGGAACAGTCCACAGCTCATGCCGTCTTGGCGGGCAACTGTGTTGTGATCGGCGACACGCCCGACGATCTGGCAGCGGCTCGGCAGAACAAGATGAAATGTCTGCTTGTCGGCACCGGCCGATATCCGGTAGAAGAACTTGAGTACTGGCGGCCGGACGCCTGCTTGGCGGACTTGAGCGACACCGGCGCAGTGCTAGCGGTGCTGAACTCTTTATAAACGGGAGGCGGCTCATGCGTTATCGACTCATTGGTAATACCGGGGTGAAAATTTCCGAGATCGGCTTTGGCTGCGGCAACAACGCCGTGCTCATGGTCAAGGCGCCCTACGAAGAGCAGGTAAGGGTCGTGCGGCGCGCATGGGACGCCGGCATCAACTTCTTCGATACCGCTTTTGCGTACGGATTGGGCAAGTCGGAGGAGAACTTGGGGCGGGTGCTGAGAGACATCGGCGCCAACCCGGTGATTTCAACCAAGATACGGCTTGAAGCCGATTGCCTGAACGACATCAAAGCCGCGACGATCCGGGCCGTCGAAGCCGGTCTTGAGCGGCTTGGCCGTGAACGCGTCGAGTTTGTGCAGTTACACACGCGCGTGACGCTCGAGCGCGGCATGGGACAGCGCTTCAGTTTGACTCCCGCCGATGTGCTCGGCCCCGGCGGCGTGATCGACGGCTTCAAGGTTATGCGCCAGCGCGGCAGGGTGGGCTTTTTTGGCTTTAGCGGTTTGGGCGACACGCGGGCGCTCAACGACTTAGTCGATAGCGGGGAGTTCCACGGTTTTCAATGCTATTACAATCTGCTCAACCCCAGCGCCGGCAACCCGGTGCCGGCCGATTTTACGGCGCAGGACTATGGCTTGATTCTCGACCGCGCCGGCGCCCGAGGCATGGGCGCCTTTGTCATTCGCGTGCTGGCATCGGGCGCTTTGACCGGCAGTCCTCCCGCGAGCGGCGGCAGCAGCGGCAATACCTTGTCGCCGGGATCCGATTATCCGCTCGATCTCAAACGGGCCGAGAAAGTGAAAGCCGCCCTCGGCGCCGATGGCAAGGATTTGACGCAAGCGGCGATTCGCTTCGCCTTGATGAACCCGCACGTTTCCACTACGCTGGTGGGGTTTTCAAATCCAACCCACGTCGATGAAGCCGTCGCGTGTTCAGGCATGCCGCCGTTGTCAAACGACCAAGTCGCCAAGCTGAAACAGTTGTGGGCGAGCGATTTTTCCTGACACGGGAAAAAGCTGCGCGCAAAGAGGTATGGCGCTTTTTTTTCATTCCGACGATGTCGATCGGCTGATCTCGATCAATGAAGCGGTGCGGATCACCGAAGACGCGCTGCGAGACATGATCTCATCGGCCGGTGTGTGCGCGCCTCGCAAGCGCCTCAATCTTCATCGAGACCTCGGCGAGGGAAGCTTCGATACGGTGCTGAATATTTACGCCGGCGGTTCGGCGCATTACGGCGCGGTCGGCGCGCAAGTGGCGCTCCATCGAAAGGCGATCGCCGGCAACACGCAAAAACGTCCGCCGTTCAATCCTGAGCAAACCGAGTTGGCGCTGATTTACGATTCGGACACGGGCTCGCTGCTGGGCGTGATGGCGCATCGGCCGCGGGACCCGAGCGGTGTTGCCGACTTGCGCACGCCGGCGACGAGTCTTGCCGGGCTCGATTCGCTTGCGCGCAAGGACGCGCGGCGGGTGGGGATTTATGGCTCGGGCCAACAGGCATGGGCGACGTTCGCAGGGCTCTGCGAGTTACGCCGAATCGAAAGCGCCAAGATTTTCAGCCCAACTGAAGCACATCGCCAAGGATTTGCCAAAAAGATCAGCGCCAAGACGGGGATTGCGGTGGCCGCCGTCGACACACCCGACGAGGCTGCCAAAGACGTCGATATTATTCTCTGCATGACCAACACCAATGTGCCGGTGATCGATGGCTCGTGGCTCGAGCCGGGGCAATATATTATTTCCGTCGTCGGCAGCAACATTGAGCTGGTCAAGAGCGGCAACCTGGATAAGCCGCGCCGGGAAATCGACGACGCGACGCTTCGCCGCTGCGACCTGATTGTGGCGCTGTCCAAAGCGCAGGCGATCGATTCGCAACAGGGCGATATCTACTGGCCGGCTGAGAGCGGCGTTATTTCGTGGGACAAAATTGTCGAGATCGCCGACGTGCTGGCCGGAAAAGTCCAAGGCCGGACCAGCGACGAGCAGATCATCCTTTACAAAAACCAGGGAGGGCAGGGGATCGTCGATATCGCCCTGGCAAAAAAGTGTTTCGAGCTAGCCAAAGATCATGCTAAGGGGTACGAGCTACGGATCGAGCCGCGCCTAAATTGGTGGGTGCAGGGCGGTCGAGCGGAGACTTGGTGAGTGTCCAGTTCCGGGTGTCGTGTTTCACGTCAAGGAGAAGTTATGAAGAAGAGCTCGCAGCATGCTTTTCTGGCAAGCGTGTCGCTATTTTTGCTGGCCCTTGTCGGCGACGCTTCAGCGCAGGGCGATCCTTTCTATAAAGGCAAACAAATTCGCATCATCACCGGCGCGACAGCGGGCGGATTTTATGACCGCTGGGGGCGACTTTTGGCGCGCACCATGCCGAAATATATCCCGGGACAGCCGGACATGATCGTGCAAAACATGCCAGGCGCAGGGTCGCTCGTTGCGCTCAATTATGTCTACGGAGTGGTCAAACCCGATGGGCTGACGACCGTCATGCCGAATAGCAACGTCTATCTGGAGCAGCTTTCGGGCCATAAAGAAGTGCGTTTCGATTTACGCAAGTTCTCGGTCATCGGATCGCAGGAAAAAAACTACATGCTGCTCTATATGCGCGCGGATGCGCCGTACAAAACGATCGGCGACATCATCAAGGCGAAAGAGCCGCCCAAATGCGGCAGCACCGGTGTGGGCAGCGCCGGATACGTTCTCGATCGAATTTTGGAAGTGGTATTCGGCGCCAAAATCAACACAGTCATGGGATACCCGGGCGGAAACGAGATCGATCTGGCGGTTGAAAAAGGTGAGATCCAATGCCGCGGCAACACGATCCTGCCGCATTTCGGACGCGAGCCCTTCGACACCTGGCATAAAAAAGGATTTGACCGCCACCTCATTCAAACCGCGCGCAAACGTGATCCGGTGGTGCCCGAGGCTCCGACAATTTTCGAACTCATGGATCAATACAAAACCTCCGAGGCTAATCGGCGGCTCGCCAACGTATTGCTCGCCGGGGCCGAGTTTGGCCGCTTTATGTTGGTTACACCCGGCACGCCGCCGGACAGAGTTCGCATGCTGCGGGAAGCTTACGCAAAGGCGATGAAGGATCCTGAATTGATTGCGGAAGCCAAAAAAGGGCGCATGGACATGGAGCCGACAACGGGGGAGGAACTGCAGACGCTCTTGAACGAGGTCATGGACCAACCGCCCGATGTCATCGAGCGGATGAAAAAAGTTCTCTCGGAATAACAAAAAACTTAGAAGGGGAGTTCGCCATGACCAGAGTGCTTGTTGGCATCGTGCTTCTGGTGCTCGCGCCGCAGAGCTACGGGCAGGCGCAAGCGCCTTCGTTTCAAGGCAAGACCGTCACGATCATCGTCGGCACTGGCGCCGGCGACCTTTACGATTTGTATGCCCGCGCGATTGGGCTTTTTCTGGGCAAATATTTGCCCGGTAATCCCAACGTACTGGTTCAGAACATGCCCGGCGCGGGTCACATGATCGCCGCCAATTACGTTTACAACGTCGCGAAACCGGATGGTTTGACCCTGGGGGCAGTCAATGCGGGACTTTACTTCGAGCAACTGATCGGACGAGCGGAAGTGAAGTTTGACTGGGCAAAGTACAACTGGATCGGCAACGCCACCAAATCGCCGCAGGTACTTTACATGCGCGCAGATGCGCCATTCAAAAGCATCGAAGACGTGCGAAGCGCCAAAGAACCGCCAAAGTGCGGCACTACGGGTCTCAGCAATATGGGCTACTTCGTACCGAAACTGCTCGAAGAAACGGTCGGCGCCAAGTTCAACGTCGTATCCGGTTACCAAGGCGGTAATGAGATCGATCTCGGCGTCGAGCGCGGCGAGATTCAGTGCCGATCGCTTAGTACGGAAGCTTATTTTTCGCGGGAGCCTTTTCATACCTGGCGGAAGAATGGTTTTGCCCGCGAACTGGTCCAGGGCGGCAAGGCGAGACTCGAGAAACTCGCCGCAGTGCCGACGATTTATGAGCTGATGGATAAATACAAAACGCCGGAATCATCCCGTCGCTTGGCCACCGCGCTGCTCGCCTCGGGCGAGTTTCATCGACCCTATATGGCGCCGCCGAACATGCGTCCGGAAGTTGTTCGAACGCTACGCGAGGCATTCAACAAGACGATGAAAGATCCTGACTTTATCGCCGAGGCCAAGAAAAAGCGTTTGGATTTGGACCCGACTACGGGCGAAGAGGTTCAAGCCATTGCCGGCGAGGTCTTGGCGCAACCGAAAGATGTGATCGAGAGGCTGAAAAAGCTCATGGGCGCCAAATAGCCGCCGCACCGCCAAATTTTAGATCCAAGTCAGATCGTATTCTCACGAATGGCAAGCTGTGGCTTGAGCGCCGTTGCTCATTCGCCACGGCCATTTCCTGATCGCAGCCGCTACATCCATTTGGGTCGGCAGAGCGCCGGAGGGCGCCGGCAAGCGAGTGCGCTCCCGATTGCAAACGTTTGGCGCCCGATTGGCGGAGTTTGAACAGTTTATACGGAAATCTTCCCTGCCGAGATTTTGACACTGACGCCTATTGAGGGAGTTTTCGCGAGCGCTGAAGCGGGTTTTCTTCCTTCGCGAACGAGAGGGGCGCTTTACCCCAAGTGGTTTGAGAATTGCTAATTCGAGTTCCAAGTTAGGACGTTTGCAACGGGAATAGATTCTCTAAGGGGGAGCTCAAATGGTTCAACGTGGTCTTTATTCGCGAAGCGAGGAGCAGGTCAGCTCGATGGAAACTGCGACGATCATCGGTCCTACCGAAGTTGCCGACGTGATGACCGGCAAAGTGGTGACCCTCAGTCCGCATCATAGCTTCAGCGACGCGGCCAAGTTGATGAACGACCGATACTTTCGCCACTGCGTTGTTGTCAATCCACAGGGCTGCGTCGTCGGAGTGATCTCTGATCGAGACATTTTGCGCGCCCTCGCGCGCAACCCCAACGCGCGGTCGAAATCCTTGGAACAAGTCATGACGCGCAATCCAGTGACCGTCCGCCGCAACACGCCGATTGCAGAGGCCGTCGGCAAAATTTTGTCCAAACGAATCAACTGCCTCCCGGTGGTCGAGAACGATGGCACGGTCTGCGGCATCGTGACCTCCACCGATCTATTGAAGTCCTATCAGCAGCTGCTTGAAATGATGCACAAAGCGCGTTAGCGCAGATCGAGCGACCACGTTCCACCTTGATCGCCGATCCATGCGCGTTATGGTTGCGCATGGCGCGAACGTTTTGGGTGAACGTCAAGCCTCGCGCGCGGCGGGAGGCTGTCGTGCGCAGAGCTCAGGACGAGTTTCTTGTCACCATCCATGCGCCCCCCGCTGACGGCGAGGCGAACCGCCGCTTGATCGAATTGCTCGCCGAGTTTTTTCATACCGCGAAGTCGAATATTCGAATCCTTCGCGGCCAAAAGTCGAGAAGAAAGCTAATCCAGGTCGATTGAGTGAGCGGCGGGTGAGGAGGAGAAACCCTTAGAAAGGACCGCTCAATCGCCAGTTCGTTGTACGGCGGGGTCGAAGCACGCTTGCCGCTTTCACCTCTTTGATATATTCAGAGTAGCAGAGTCTCTCTCTGCAGGGGGTAAACTTTGTCTAAAGCCGAAACCGCCCCGGTATGGAGCATCGGCGTGGCAAGTTGGGGCCGCTTGGCGGCCAACAGCACGGCGCATATGACCGAGCATCTCTTCAACGCCGTGATCGCCGTCATCTTGCCGGTCATGACAACGGCATTGGGTTTGAGCCTGGCGCAAGCGGGAGCGCTCGCTTCGGCGCGGACGTTTATGGCCGGCGTAGCGAGCTTTCCTTCCGGTTTGCTCGCCGATCTGGCGCGCCGTCGTAACTTGTTGCTGGGTTTTTGCATCGCTTTGATTGGCTTTGGAACGCTTGGATTGGGCGCGTCGTCGAATTTCCCCGCTTTGCTCTTCTTCATGGCGCTCGCGGGGTTCGGCGGCGGCTGGTTTCACCCGCAGTCTTTGTCGATCCTGTCGGCGCGCTATCCTGAGCGAAAAGCTTTTGCGCTCGGCGTTCATGACAGCAGCGCCAATTTCGGTGAAGTCGTCGGTCCTTTGGCGCTCGGGTTTCTGCTGCACTTTTTTGACTGGCGCACAGCGCTTATCGTCTGGGCGGTTCCCGGACTCGCCGTCGGTACTGGCTATGCTCTGTGGGGTGCCGAGAGCGGCGCGGCAACGCCGCGCGCGGGTGATTATCGCCGGGCGGTTTGGAACGACGTGCTGAAAAACCGCGCCGTTTACGCCCTGGTGACTATATCCACTCTCCGGGCGATGGGCCAGACCGCTTTGGCATCTTTCCTGCCGCTATTTTTGTCGCTCCACCTCAATCTGCCCGCCGCTCTGGCGGGGGCCTATATGTCGATACTTTTCTTGTTTGCCGGCATCGCTCCGGCTTTCGTGGGCTGGATATCGGATCGCTTCGGTCACCGGCTCTTGATCACCGTTTTCTCATTCCTGAGCGGCGCCGCTGTGCTATCGGTGCCATTTCTCGGTTCAGGGGTCCTGCTTGGTCTCGGATTGGCTCTGCTCGGAGCGTTTCTCTGGGCGCTCCGGCCGGTCATCGTGTCAGCGGCGATGTCAGCCGCACCACAGGAACTTTCCGGCAGTATCGTGGCGTTTATTTATGGCGCCAACATGAGCGTGTCGTTTCTGGCGCCGCTTTTGGCGGGCGTCATGGCAGATGCTTACGGCTTGCCGGCCGCGATCATGGCGATCGCCTTTTTCCCGTTGGCGGCCGGATTGCTAACTTTGTCGTTACTGAAAAAGGTTGCTTAAAGAAGGGGCTCTACGACCGCCGGGCGGCAACGAGCGTACTGCCTTAGTCATGTGTGGTCCGAGAAAGCGGGCGTGCGACTCACTGACAGCGCGGCTTGTAAGAAGAAATTAGGCTTTGCGCTTGCGCGCAGCCTTGCGGGCGGAACTTCTTTCTTCCTGAACGCTTTCGCTGGACTTGCCGACAAGTTTAGGCTCGACGTTGTCGCGGATCCATTTCTCGTCCCACCACTCCACCGGCAAGACCGCAACGCCGTGCAGATAGACACCATAATGTAAATGATCGCCGACCGCGAGACCGGTCTCGCCGGTCTTACCGATCGCTTGTTGGCGCTTGACCTGATCGCCGACTTTGACGTCGATCGAGCTTAAGTGCGAATACAACGTAAAAAGACCCAAGCCATGATCAATGATCACCGTGTTGCCGTAAATGCCTAGATCCCCGACGAAGGCGACAACGCCGCTATTGGCGGCTTCGGCTGGATAATGCTTGGTTACCGACAGGTCGTAGCCCAAATGGTAAGCGTTGTCGATGGATTCGTTGTTATAGAGATAAGTGCGAGCGTCAGCGAAATTAGCTTCGACTTTTGAATTGCTCAACTGAACGAAGGCGTCCTTCCAAAGAAGCGTAGGACTCGCCTTCTCGGTGATCGACTTGATTTTGTCCTCGTTTTCCTTGCGCAGACCCTTATTGACTTTGATGAAGATATCCTTGGGAGATCCCTGGCGGACGCCGACGTCGCTCAAAAGCGGCGCCACCTTGTTCTGGATGAATTCATCCGAGATCGGAATCGTGCTTTTCTTGTATTTGACGTTCTTCAGCTCGTAAGCGAGTTTCATCTCGCGGGTGTTCCCGGCCTTGTCCGTGGCAACGAGCGTCGCTCGCTCGCTCTCACCCGCATTGTACGGATGGGCGAAAAACGCGAGGAAATAGTCGGGGTGTTCCTTGATTTGCCCTTTGAAGCCGGGAAAAAAGTAGTCGCCGATTTTGACGCCGCTCTTCACGCTGTCGACGGCAGGCTTGTAAACGATCAGGCCGACGCCGCCGAAATTCACGTAACGATCGTCAGCGATCAGCTCTAAAGTCGGCGGAGTCACATCGATGGTCAGATTTTTCTGTAGGACCGTTTCGTTGCCGCGAAAAAATCGCCAGAGGGAGCGATCTTTTGCGCTCACGCGGAGTGTGGCCGGGCCCTCTTTGAGTCCGCTTAGCTTAGCCGACAAGGCGACGGGGAATTTTTTTTGCCATACCGGGGTGTCGTATTCTTCGTTTACTAAAGGAAAATCGGTTCCGCCCGCGTTGAGCACGACAGCGAACGATTTTAGGCCGCTACCTCGCTCGGTGACTTCGATCTCAAGGGGCGTAAGCCCGATCGCATCGGTCTCGGGCGTGATTTTGATCTGTGGCTGATGCCACTCAAAGCGAGGCAGAAAGTAATAACCGCCCGCGCCCAGTACGATGAGTAAGAGAAGCAACAAAACGCCGCGACCGGGGAATCCTCGCCGCTGCGGTTTGCCGAATTCAAGAGCGCTCATATTCTCATTGGTTCCGAAATTGTCTAAGAATCCGCTTCATCGGCGAGTTTATAAGACGAATACACCTCTCCTCGCGAGGGTAACGCGAAAACCAAACGCGAAACACCGTCTCAACTGGAGAATGCTTTTGAGGTCTGCGCTCAAGGATAAACGCGGCTGCAGACTAAGTCAACAAAAGTTTCGCAATGGCAGTGGTTCAGTCAGAAATCTGGGGTTGTATTAAAGCATGCCGCGGTCATTGAAGCTGAAATAGCGGTCGTGGCCGATAACGACATGATCGAGCACGCGCACGCCCATGACATCGCCGACTTCCTTTAACCGCTTGGTGATATCGATATCTTCGGCGCTTGGGGCGGGATCGCCGCTCGGATGATTGTGCACGAAGATGACGCTGGCCGCCGATTCACGGATTACCGGATTGTAGACTTCGCGCGGATGGACGAGCGATGCCGTCAGCGAGCCCTCGGAGACTTTGACTTCGCGGATCTTGCGGTTTTTGTTGTTGAGCAAAACGACATAGAAAAATTCGCGTTTTGCGCGGCCGAGGTTTTCGCGGAAGTGATGATAAACGTCTGCGGCGGAATGGAGCGGTTGGCCGGTCTCCCATTTCTGGCTGCCGATTCTCTTGGCGATCTCCAAACAAGCTTTCAGCTGAGCAATTTTTGCCGGACCGATGCCCTTCACCCCGGAAATCTCGCTCGCGGTTGCCTCATCGATGCCTCTGAGTCCGCCGAACTGCTGGAGCAGCAAGCGGGCATGATCGATGGCGCTTTTACCGGCATTGCCGTTACGGAGAATGATGGCGAGTAACTCGGTTTCACTGAGGGATTGCGCGCCCATGGCGAGCAGCTTCTCTCGCGGACGATCCGCCTCGGGCCAGTCTTTGATGGTTTGATAAGGAGCCATAGGCACCTCGTTGGGGCGACGCGATGACAGAAAATCCGACTTGAGACAGTCCGTCTATCACAGCCCGCGCCCGCTAGTCCAGGGCGCGAACCGCCAGGCCTTTGAGATACTCGCCCTCGGGATGATGCAGGCTTACCGGGTGATCGATGGAAGCGCCCAGCCGTTTAATGACGGCGAGCTTTTTCCCGGCGTCAACGGCCGCGCCAAACACGATTTTTTGAAATAGCTCCGCGCTCACGTGTTGGGAGCAGGAAAAGGTCAGCAATACGCCGCCCGGACTCAAATGTTTGAGCGCGTGCAGGTTCAAAAATTTATAGCCGCCGGTCGCCGGGTCGAGATCGCTCCGGCGATGCGCCAGGGAGGGCGGGTCGAGGATGATGAGATCGAACTTATCGTCGATTTCCTTCAAAAAAGAGAAGGCATCGCCTTTGATGAGCTCGCCCGCCGAAGCGCTAAAGCCGTTGATGGCGAGGTTTTGCTCGGCGAGCTCCAACGCCGGCTGCGAAGAGTCGAAGGTTAGGACCTCGCGGGCGCCGCCGGCAAGGGCGTAAACTGAAAAGCCGCCGGTATAGGAAAAACAGTTGAGCACTTTCCGCCCGCGTGCCACCGCGGCGAGCCAGGCGCGGTTGTCGCGTTGATCGAGAAAAAAGCCCGTTTTCTGGCCGTGTTTTACATCGACCACAAATCGATGGCCGTTCTCATCGATTTCAATTGTCCCAGGAGGCGGCGCGCCACCGAGCACTCCGGTTGAGGCCGTAAGCCCTTCCTCCTCGCGCACGCGGCCCTCGCTTCGCTCGAAAATGCCGGCGGCAGAGGTTAGTTCCTGGAGGACACGAACAATCTCCGCTTTGAACAACTCCATGCCCGCAGTGAAAAACTGACAGACTAAAAAATCGCCGTAACGGTCAACGATCAGGCCGGGAAGAAAGTCGCCCTCGCTGTTGCAAAGACGGTAAGCGTTCGTCTTACCGAAAAGTTGCTCGACTCGAAACACAAGCGCGTGGGACAAGCGCCGGGTAAAAAAATCTCTATCGATGGCTTCTTTTTGCCAGGTGAGCAGCCGAACGCGCAGTTGCGACTTTGGATTGTAAAGACCGCGAGCAAGCCAATTTTTTTTATTATCAAGAACGTCGGCAACGCAGACCTCAGCGTCAGGGCCGATCACGCGCTCGATGGCGCCGGAGAAAATCCACGGATGGCCGCGACGGATCGGCGCATCGCGGTCAGGCTTGAGAAAGAGTTGGAGCATGGGGCGGCAATTGGAGTGCTGGAGCGATGGAATGTTGGAGTGTTGGGTCGTCCGGAACGCAAACTCTAGTATTCCACTACTCCATCATTCCTTTCTGATAAACGTGCCGCTCTTGCCGCCGCTTTTTTCGACCAGACGGATTTCGCCGATGATCATTTCTCGGTCGACGGCTTTGCACATATCATAGATTGTCAGACCGGCCACGGACACCGCGGTCATGGCCTCCATCTCGACGCCGGTTTTGCCGCTCACCCGGACCGATGCTTCAATATCGACGCGCGCTGGTTTTTGCCGGGCGGTGAGATCCACCTTTACCGAGGTGATATTGAGCGGATGGCACATGGGGATCAGTTCTGAAGTTTTTTTCGCCGCCATGATGCCCGCAACCCGCGCCACCGAAAAGACATCGCCTTTGGCGATTTTCTCCTCAAGGATGAGCCCGAGGGTTTTCGGCTGCATGCGAATTGTGCCGCGGGCTACGGCGATGCGGCTGGTGGTGTCTTTGTCGCTGACATCAACCATGCGCGCCCGCCCTTGTTCGTCCAAGTGACTGAGTTGTGTCATCGGCTTTGTTTCTCCTCTAAAAAAATTATGTTACAGAACTCGAATGGATAAAAAAAGTCACTATCGCGTGATCATTCTCGGCTCGGGCGCGGCGGGGCTCACCGCGGCGATCTACGCGGCGCGGGCCGATCTTCAACCGCTGGTGATTGAAGGTTCGCAACCCGGCGGGCAGTTGACCATTACGACCGACGTCGAGAACTACCCCGGGTTTCCCGCGGGTATTCCCGGTCCCGAGTTGATGGAGGCGTTTAAAAAACAAGCCGAGCGCTTCGGCACCGAGTCGATTTTTGCGGCGGTCACCGCCGTCGATTTGCAACAACGACCTTTCAAGGTGAGGGTCGGCAAGGAGATCTTCAGCGCCGATTCCTTGATTATCGCTACTGGCGCGACAGCGAAGCTCCTGGGGCTCGAATCGGAAATGAAGCTCATGGGGCACGGGGTGTCGGCCTGCGCCACCTGCGACGGCTTTTTTTTCAAAAACAAGGAGCTCGTGGTGGTCGGCGGCGGCGACACGGCGATGGAAGAAGCTACTTTTCTCACCAAATTTGCAAGCAAAGTGAGCATCGTGCACCGGCGCGATAAGCTGCGCGCGTCGAAGATCATGCAAGATCGCACGGAGAAAAATCCGAAGATTTCCTTTATCTGGGATACGACAGTTGAGGACGTCTACGGGGATCCGCAAGCGGGCGGCGTGACCGGCGTCAAACTAAAGAACGTCAAGACGGGGAAGACAGAGCACTTCAAGTGCGACGGACTGTTTATTGCGATCGGCCACGAACCGAATTCGAAGCTATTCGCAGGCCAATTGGATCTTGACCCCAACGGCTATATCCGGACGCGCGACGGCACCAAGACCAACATCGCCGGCGTCTTTGCCTGCGGCGACGTCCAAGATCACGTCTACCGCCAAGCGGTCACCGCGGCGGGCAGCGGCTGTATGGCGGCGATCGACGCGGAAAGATTTTTGGAGAGCCAAGAAGGATAGCGCCGTTCGCACAAGCCATAGTCCGATTACTGAACCAGGAGACCGCCAATCAAACGCGAGTCCGGTTCCGGCAAACGCGACAAATTGAATATTGGACTTATCCCCTTTTTCATCGGAAGGGTTCGGATTCGATTTTTTCCAGTTCAGCCACAAGAAATTCGCGGCTTTTGATTTCCTTCCCGTCCCTGAAGCGGATCAGATAGGGTTTGCCGGAAGTTCCCGAAGCGCTCGCGACCTTGTCGATGAAATCGCGGGCCGACTTCACTGCGTTTTTGTTGGCGTCCCATTTGCCGCGCAAGAATCGGACGGCGGTGCTTGGCTCGTAGGTCGTGCCGTTGCGAATGAATTTGGCGTCCTGTAGATCGCCGACATTCTTGATGAGTGCCTCAATCTTGTCTCTCTCACCCGCGGGAAGGCTCTGGGCGTAACTCTCTAATGCTGCCGTGAGAAGAATCAGCAATAGCGCGGTCTGATGGAGCAAGTGCCGCATGTTCCAATTAGACGTTTGAAAAGCTCTTTTATTGCGAGAGCTCATTGGCCGCTTCTCTGGATCATTTCCACAACCTGATCCGTGGTTCTAACCCGGGCCAGACGCGGGAACACGGTGTTCATGAGCGCGGCCATGGAGTCCTGGTACGAATTGCTGCAAGCGTCGCGTACGACAATGATATTGTAATCATGGTCGCGGGCGGAATAAACCGTAGAGGCGACGCCGACATCGACGGCGCCGCCGGAAATCATGATCGTATCGATGCCGCGCGACCGAAGCGCGAGATCGAAGTACGTCTGATGAAACGTGCTCCAGCGATATTTGGGTATGATGTAGTCCTGCGGCTCGGGGGCGATTTCGTCGATGACTTTCTGCTCCCAGGAGCCTTCGGTGGCGCCATGGACCGTCGGGTTGCAATCGTCATTGGGCCAAGGACGAAGCCGCATGTCGGTATCGGTAATCCCCATATAACGGCTATGGCCGTCGCGCCGATGATTGGCCATCGCGTAGTAGATCAGGATGCCATTCTGCCGCGCTGCTTTCATCAAGCGGACGGCGTTTTCGACGACTGGTTTTAGCGCTCGCTCCTTTTCTTCCGGGACGTTGTGAAAATAAACGTTGAGCATGTCGAAAAAGAGCAGAGCAGTTTTTTTATTGTCGATCTGGTGAACGTTCATGGCGAATACCTCCGGCAGGTGGAGTGATGCGGGCACGACGAACTAGGCAGTCTTGGGTTGATCGGCCCAAGGGAAAAAAATAACCGAAGAAAATCTGGCATTCGTGTATCACGCGCGGTGAAAAATTCCTAGGCGCGTACTATTTCAGCTGCGCTTGAGAATTTCTCTCGCGGCGTAGTAACCCGGCAACCCGGTGATGCCGCCGCCCGGGTGCGTGCCCGAGCCGCAGAGATAGAGGTTTTTGATCGGTGTGTGATAGCGTGCCCAGCCGGCCACGGGGCGCATGACGAAGATCTGATCGAGCGCCAGCTCGGCGTGGTAAAGATGCCCTTCGGTCACACCGTACGTTTGTTCGAGATCCAAGGGCGTGAGGACTTGCCTGTGTAGAATAGAATTTTTGAAACCCGGCGCGTAGCTCTCAATCACGTTCAAGACCGTATCGCCGAGCGCGTCGCGCTGCTTGATCCAATTGCTTTCACGCAGATGATAAGGGGCGGACTGCATCCATACCGACATCACATGTTTGCCGGACGGCGCGAGGGTCGGATCGGCGAAGGACGGAATGGTGATCTCCAGAAACGGCTCGCGCGAGAACCGCCCGTATTTGGCGTCATCGGCGGCGTGCTCGAGATAGTCCAGCGTCGGCCCGATGTGGATAATCCCGCCGAGGGCGGCGGTATCTTGGGCAGCCGACTTGAACGCGGGCAGTTTGTCGAGCGCGAGGTTGACCTTGGCCACGGTGCCGCGGGCGCGAATGTTTCGGACTTGCAGCAAGAATCGCGGATCAATGTAGGTGAGCTCGACCAATTTGAGAAAAGTCTTTTTAACGTCGGCGCTAGAGACCACGAGATCGCTCATGAACTCTGTGCCGCTGGCTAGAGCGACGCCGGTCGCGGCGCCGTTCTTCGTCATGATGACCGTCACTTCGGCATCGGTGCGGATCTCTGCCCCATGTTTTTGCGCTGCGAGCGAAAGCGCGTGAGGGATGCGGCTCATCCCGCCGCGGGGCCGGCTGACGGCGCGCAAGGCGCCGGCGCCGAGTCGATGATGAAAGAATTGAAAGGCGGTGCCTTGCTGGCGCGGTCCGACAAAGGAGGCGAGCATCGAGCTTGCGGCGAGCGAGGCTTTAAGCGTCTCGCTCTCAAACCATTCGCCTAGGAGGTCGGCCATGCTCATCGGCAGAATACGCAAGAACTCGTGCATCGCTTTCCTGTCCAGCCGGTGAAACTTCCAAGCCGCTTTAACGAGCCGCATCGGCCGAGGCTCGCCGGGCCCGCCTTTATCGGGGAGGGGCAAGCGATAAAGCGTCAGAAGAAAGTCCGCGAGCTTGGCCGTCAACTCGGAAAATTCTGTGAACCGCCCCGCATCCCGCGCCGAATGGCGGCTAATTTCCGCTGCGGCCGTTTTGAGATCTCGTGCGACGACCAGCGAGTCGCCGTCGAGATTCGGAGCCACGATGACAGGATCGATGGGTAAAATTTCCAGGCCGTGGCGCGACAAATCGAGATCGGAAACGATGGCGGGCGAAAATGAGCCGCAGTAGTGAGCGCAGGTGGCGTATTTGAACCCGGGAAAGATCTCCTCGCTCGCGCTGATGCCGCCGATCACCGGGCGGCGTTCCAGAACCAGGACCTTCTTTCCGGCCTTGGCCAGATAAGCCGCAGTGGTGAGACCGTTATGGCCGGCCCCGATAATGATCGCGTCGTATTTTGCCACGGCGGTTATAAAAAGCTTCTATGCGTGTCTTTTAGTATTTCCAAGGCGGCAAGCCTTCCCGAGGCCGCCATAACGCCTCCGCCGGGGTGCGTGCACGCGCCGCACATGTAGAGATTCTTTATCGGAGTGCGGTATTTTGCCCAGCCGGCGACGGGACGGAGGAAAAACAACTGATCGAGGGTGAGTTCGCCCTGAAAAATATTTCCCTCCGTCAAACCGAACTCTTGCTCAAGGTCCCAGGGGGTGACGACTTGGCGGTGCAAAATGATGTCTTTCAGATTCGGCGCGTATTCGCTTAAGGTATCGATGACGGCATCGCCGAGCGCCTCGCGCTTCTCCGGCCAGCTCCCCTGCCGCAGGTGATACGGCGCGTATTGGACGAAGATCGACATCACGTGCTTTCCCGGCGGCGCCATCGACGGATCGAGAAGCGACGGCAGAATGATGTCCATATAGGGCCGGCGGGAAAAATCGCCGTATTTGGCATCATCGTAAGCGCGCTCGATATAATCGAGGCTCGGGCTGATGGAAATGGCGCCCGCGAGATGGGGCCCCGGGCCGGGCATGCTGGTGAAATCGGGCAGGGCGTCGAGAGAGAGATTCACTTTGGCTGACGAGCCGCGGATCTTAAAGTCGCGCACCTGCTTGATGAATTCGCCGTCGAGCTGCTGGCTCTCGACCATTTGCAAAAAGGTTCGTTTTGGATCGACCCCGGAGACGATCACTTTGGACTGGATCTCTTCGCCTGATTCGAGCACGACGCCGTAAGCTCTGCCGCTTTTGATCAACACCCGCGCGACCGGCGCCTGAGTTCTGATTTCGGCGCCATAATGGCGCGCGGCATCTGCGATCACGCCGCTGATCGCTCCGGTGCCGCCGCGAGCGAAGCCCCAGGAGCGAAAGGCGCCGTCGAGTTCGCCCATATAATGGTGCAATAATACATAAGCCGTGCCCGGCGAGCGCGGCCCCATGAACGTACCGATGATGCCGCTTGCCGACATCGTCGCCTTGAGGACATCGGTCTCGAACCACTCGTCGAGAAAGTCGGCGGAGCTCATGGTCATGAGCTTGGTAAGATCGTAGAGCAGTTTTTCGCCGAGGCCGCGAAAATGGTTGCCGACCTTGAGGAGACCGAACAAGTCCTTGGGATTCCACGTCGTCGGTTCCGGCGGGATTGTGCCCAGCATGGGCTTTACGGCCATTGCCATCTGCACCATCAACTGGCCGTACTCTTCGTACGCCTCGGCATCGCCGGCGGAGTGGCGCGCGATCTCACGGCGGGTGCGGGCGTGATCACCGCAACGGAACAAATGATCGCCGTCCGGCATCGGCGTGAAGGTGCTGTCCAGGGGAATGATTTCGAGATCGTATCGGGGGAGTTCCAGCTCGCGAATGACCTCGGGCCGCAAAAGACTCACGACGTACGAACAAACCGAATATTTAAAGCCGGGATAAATCTCTTCGGTAACCGCCGCGCCGCCGAGCACGTGGCGCCGCTCGAGGACAAGGACTTTTTTGCCGGCTTTCGCCAAATAGGCGGCGGTCGTGAGACCGTTGTGACCGCCGCCGACGATGATCGCGTCGTAGTTCGCCATGATTGGTTTAAAGAACCATATTTGGTAATTTCTTTCCGCAAGTCAACGCAACGAGATCAACCACAAAGATCGCAAAGGTCATAAAGAACAAGGATCCGCCGGAGAGGTGTCCACTGATGCGTTCGCTTCCCCCTCCGGGGATCGAAAATCGCAAATCGGCAATGCAAAATCGAAAATAGAATATGCCCATCGGTACTCCTTTTCATTCGCGCACCTCGGCGCTTTGCGCAAGCCAAAATTGGCGCACCTGGTCAGGGTACTTCGTCGCCAGCTCCTACGACGTGATGCACGATTACGAATATCACGCTATTCGGAACAGCGCCGGTTTGATCGATATCTCACCGCTCTATAAGTATGACATTCGGGGCAAGGACGCGCTCAGGCTGGTCGATCGAGTGATCACGCGCGATGCGGCCAAGTGCGCCATCGGCCAGGCGCTTTACGGCTGTCTTTGCGAGAATGACGGCGCGGTGATTCAAGACGGCACGGTTTTCCGGCTCGCCGAAAATCATTTTCGTTTCCATTTGGCGGACCCGAGTCTTCGTTGGCTAAGGCTCAATGCCGCCGGACTGGAGGTCTCGATCCAGGAAGTATCTGAGCAGATCGCCGCGCTGGCGCTGCAAGGCCCGAACGCTTTTCAAATTCTCCGGCAGGTCGTCGAAGGAGAGATCGAGAAGCTCAGGTTTTTTCGTCTATGCGCAGCGAAAATCGGCGGCATCTCGCTGATCGTTTCGCGCACCGGCTATACCGGCGATCTGGGATATGAGCTCTGGATGAACGCCGAAAGCGCCGAGACGGTCTGGGACATTTTGATGGACAAGGGCGGCGCTTTTGGCATCAAGCCCGCCGGGCTTTTGGCTCTCGACGTCGCTCGCTTGGAGGCCGGCTTTATTCTTCTGGAGGTCGATTACATCGGAGCAGAAAAGGCGATGATCGAAAGCCAGCGATATTCGCCTTTCGAGATCGCTCTCGGTTGGACGGTCGATCTAAAGAAGGACTATTTCATCGGTGCCGAGGCGCTACGCATGAGCCAGAAAAACGGTTTCGGGCGGCAAATCGTCGGTCTGGAAGTCTCTCTCGAAGATTACGAGTACCTGTACCAGCAAGTCGGCCTGCCGCCACAGTTTCCGCTGACCGCCTGGCGCGGTTGTGTGCCGCTCTTCAAAGACGAGCGGCAGGTCGGCTATGCCACCACAGGGGCATGGTCGCCGGCGCTCAAAAAATATCTCGCTCTCGCGACCGTGGAAAAATCATTCAGCGAACCGGGAAGCCTTCTTAAGATGGAAGTTCTGGTCAATTACAAACGGCAGGCGACCGGCGTGACCGTCGTCAAAACTCCCTTCTTCGATCCACCGCGCAAACGCGCCGTGGTGGCGGGTTAGGGAGAACGCAATCGAAGAATCGGAAAATCTTCCGCAAGGGCGCAACGACGCTAAGTTCCGGAAAGGATTTTGCCCTAAAAAAACTTTACGTCTTAGCGCCTTTGATGAAAATGGTTTTTTTTGCTTTTCGTCGACAACCAGTACAACAAATCCCCCTCTCTTTCCCCCTTTGCCAAAGGGGGATGAAAGGGGGATTTTCATGCGCTGTGCTGTACCGACCGGTACAAAAATTATTGCGGATAATGTATCTCAGCGCACCGGTCTCACGCTGACGCCGCGGCTTTGCAGGTACCGTTTACAGTCCGCAATCGAATACTCTCGATAGTGAAAAATCGACGCCGCGAGAGCGGCGCTAGCGTTTCCTTCGGTCAAGCCTTCGTAGATATGTTGCAGATTTCCAACCCCGCCTGAAGCGATTACCGGCAGACGAACGCGCTCCGAGACGGCGCGCGTCAAAGCGAGGTCGTAGCCCGCCTTGGTGCCGTCGCGGTCCATGCTCGTGAGGAGGATTTCTCCGGCGCCGTATTTTTCCATGCGTTCGGCCCATTCCAAGACGTCGATTCCCGTCGGGTTTCGTCCGCCGTGGGTAAAGACCTCCCAGTTGTCGCCCGCGCGCTTGGCGTCGATCGCGACAACGATGCATTGGCTTCCGAACAGCTGCGCGGCATCGCGGACGAATTCGGGCCGATGGACGGCGGCGGTATTGATGGAAACTTTGTCGGCACCCGCATTGAGCAGCGCGCGAATGTCCGCGAGGGCGCCAATTCCGCCTCCCACCGTGAGGGGCATGAATACCTGCTCGGCGGTTTGTGCGACAACATCGAGAATGATGCCGCGGTTTTCGTGCGAGGCCGTGATGTCGAGAAAACAAAGTTCATCGGCGCCTTCGCGGTCGTACTGGCGGGCGATTTCCACCGGATCGCCGGCATCGCGTAAATCGACAAAGTTCACCCCCTTCACGACCCGGCCCGCTTTGACATCCAGGCAAGGAATAATCCGCTTGGCGACCATCGTTGTGAACTCTAGCCAAGCCGAACTACGACTACAAGTTCATAGCGACGGGAAAGCGATCGAGTCGCCTTTTCGACCGCTCGCTGTGTCGCCGTAGCGTTTATGCACAAGGACGCTTTCAAATGCTCAAAAAGCAATCTTTGGCTGCTCCGATAGTCGTAATTAGGACCCTTGGGTTGAGCTTTTAAGCTACAAATTCCTACGATAGTCCGATTGTCTGCTTGCCGATAATTCAAGTACAAACAATCCTGGGTCCGGGCGAGTGCTGGGGGCTGCTTTAAGTCGTAAACGTCTATGTTTCTCAGGGAATAGTCTAACAGCGGGGCAAAAAAGGAGGCAATGATGAAGCGAATGTTTTCCGTGTTGGGTCTGATCGCTGCATTCCTTCTAGCTGCGGGGGCGGTTTCGGCTCAGAGCATTGATGAAAGGATCAAGGCTCTCGAGAAGGAACTGAGCGAGTTAAAGGAGCAGCAGATCGAAATCAAGAAAGAGGCTACGTCGGCTGCCGCGGCGATGCCGTCGTTTATCTACCGCCCGGGGAGCGGGTTGATGATCGAAGCGGCGGACAAATCCTGGTCTTGGCGCACCGGATTTGAAGCGCAGATGCGCTATTATTTTCTCAGTGGCCGAGACCAGGCGGGTCGCAGCAACGGCGAGTTGGAAGGCCGGCGCTTCCGCCCGGAGTTTTATCTCTGCATCAACAACTGTCTCTGGCAGGTCGATTGGCGGTTGGATCTCGATGGCTTCGGCGGCAACACGGCATTGCAGCGCGGGGTCATTTACTTTGACGCGGCACAGCTCAATCCGTGGTTGCCAAGAGTTCAGCTTGGCATGGACACCACTAATTCGGGCCCAAGTAGCTTATCGCGGCAAGGTTCTGGCAATGTCGGCGCCCAGGCGGAATACGATCTCCACACCCAGAACAACTCGTTTAATACGGGATCGGCTAGCTACGGAATGACCCTGACCTGGGACGATCGATCACTCTCCGCGATTGGAATTCCTGGGCGAATCGCCAGGTTCGAAACCGGCATGAATGCGTACGGTGAAGGTGGGGACGGCACCCAAATTCGCACCGACAGAAAGGACTTCCACGTTTACGGCAACATTCAGCCGATGTCGCAGCTCAAAAACAAGTGGCTAAATGGATTGCTATTCGAGTACGGGGCGTGGTTCTGTAACGTAGATGGGCGAGCGGTCGCGAACGGCTGTAACTCGTACCGGGTTCAGGACAATAGCCGCGGCGGAAGACAAACTTTGTTTACCAGCGGTTCCAACACCATTGGCGACGGGCTTCACGTCGCGCACGGTCCGGGTGTTGTATATACCGTCGGCCCCTATACGTTGCGGGCGATGGGACATTGGCAAATCAGTGAAGACGGGGGAGGCGCTGGGCCGGGAACTACTTTCGGAACCAATGTCAACTCTACCCGAGGGAAGAAGCGAGCGCACAGCTGGTTGATTGGACATGATTTGTACCTATGGAGTCCGAAGGGATTCTTAACCGGATCGGCGACTCAGCCGGGTTCGGTCTTGGCCGGCTGGCACTTTGAGCGGGTGGATATGTCGGTGGGGTGTAATGGTTCCACGGGCATCAGTTGCGCTAGCATCGCAGCAGCCGTAACTGGATCTCACTTGAACCAATTCCATCGTAACCGGATTATCCTGCGAGAATGGGACCTCTGGTATGTTATTGCGCCGCGTTTGAATGTCGGCGTCAACGTGCTCTGGTATGATGCGGCAAATTTAACAAACCAGGTAAACGGAGCTGCGCATAATCTGGGAATTTGTAACACTCCGGTAAACGCGAGCACTTGCCGTACTGGAATCGGTGGCGACTGGGTTGATGTGTTCCTGAACTTGCGCATGCAGTTCTAAAAGGACGCGACGTTCCGACAAAAAGGGGAGAGCCAGGGATGGCTCTCCCCTTTTTTGTTGTGCGCCCGGCAGGGCGCAGACCTAGGAGGTGAAAGACCTTCGCAGGCCCGATCAGGGGAACTGCTAGCCGAACGGCAAGGGTGTCCACCGCGAGGTGGAATCTGAAGGAAGCC
>Ga0073934_10000652_pt1 | contig 96545 bp, 75 predicted proteins | sample LarsenN4metaG_FD_76834 | JGI IMG/M metagenome (GOLD analysis project Ga0073934, IMG submission 76834) | Hot spring sediment bacterial and archeal communities from British Columbia, Canada, to study Microbial Dark Matter (Phase II) - Larsen... ...
AAAGTAACACCAAAATGGCCCCCAAGACACTTCAGATCTCGCCTGTAAGCAAGCGCAATCAGTAGTTTTCCCGTTTCTGACCTGATTTCCCTCGAAAACGGCCGGTTTTTCAGCATCCTGCTAAACGACCAAGTGACAATTGAAGAACCGTCCATAGATTGGGTCATTAGGTCAGTCCGCCAAGTTCATTGCGCATCGCACCAACAGCCGTCTCACATTTGACAGCCGCCGACGGTCCTGATTTTCACAACCCCATGGCATAGAGCCCCCTACAGCCGCGGCCCACGCTGTTGGGGCCGTCTATGACCGCCTATTTCGCGAAGCGCGTCCCCTAAGTCGGCCGCGTTGCCGTCGTGTTGACATTCGACCCAACGTCGTGCATGATTCGGGTCGAATGTCGATACGAAAGCGAGCTGACCGGGAATCGAGCGCGCTCTTGCAAGGTACGCTGGATCTTCTCATACTCCGCACGCTGATCTTCGGCCCTCAGCATGGGCAGGGCATCGCGCGTGCGATCCAGGCGCAGTCCGATCAAGTGCTCATTGTGGATCATGGCTCCCTCTATCCGGCATTACAGAGGCTAGAGGAACGCGGCTTCATCAGCGCCGAGTGGGGGGCTTCGGAAAACAATCGTAAGGCTCGCTTCTACAAGCTGACGCGCAAAGGACGCAAGGAACTCGTCCGGGAAGAAGGCGAATGGAGGCGCATTGCTTCCGCGATCGAACGGATTTTGGGGCCCGTGTCCGGAAAGGCGTAAAGCGTATGCTCTGGCGAAAGCGACGGCGATATCAGGATTTCAGACGTGAGATCGAAGCTCATATCGACTTGGAAACGGATCGTCTCACAGCCGAAGGTATGACCCGGGAAGATGCGCGCGCGTTAGCGACGCGCACTTTCGGCAACGTGACCGCCGCCCAGGAGCGATTCCACGAGTCCCGCCGAATTCTGTGGCTGGACCATCTAGGTCAGGACCTGCGTTACGCGCTGCGGCAGCTCGGGAAAGCCCCGGGCTTCGCGGCGGTTGCGGTCGCTACGCTCGCTCTTGGAATCGGCGCCAATACGGCCATATTCAGCGTTGTCAAAGCGGTACTATTGGAACCGCTGCCGTACCACGAGCCGGACCGGCTCGTGCACGTTGTTCAACACATTCCAGCCGATCAGTCGATCGACGGAAGGCCGAGGGAATCTACTGCGCTTGATCTGAATGAACTCCTTGAATTGCGCAACCGAACACAAGCGCTCTCGCGAATTGCCGCCTATGACACGCCACTGGAGATGACGCTCGGCGGGCGGGAGGAACCGATTCGCGTCGTCGGGACGCCAATATCGGCGGACTTGCTTCCGACTCTTGGAGTGCAGCCGCTGATGGGGCGTCGCGTCGCCGCCTTTGAGGAGAAGCCTGAATCGGCGCAGTCGGTCATACTGGGCTATCCATTGTGGCACAGCCATTTTGCATCTGATCCGGACATTCTAGGCCGGACTGTCACGTTGAATGGCCGGCAGTATTCGGTCGCGGGCGTGATGCCTCGAGGATTTGAGTTTCCAGACCGGTCGACGCAGTTCTGGTTTCCGATCAACCTCGCTCCGCCTGTTGCGGGTGAGATCCGAGGCGCCATCCCCGTGGCGAGAATCCATGAGGATGTGTCGCTCGAAGCCGCTGCGTCTGAAGTCATAGCCATCATCGGAAATGTCCGCGCCTCTTATCCATCCGAGAGGCTCAGCCCACCGGCTAGGTTGATCGAACTCGTGACGCTGCAAGATCGACTTGTACGCCCTGTTCGGCCAGCTTTGGTGGTGTTGAGCGCGGCGGTGGGTTTCGTGTTGCTGATTGCCTGCAGCAACGTTGCGAGCCTGCTCCTTGCCCGTGGCGCCGCGCGCCGTGGTGAGCATGCCATCCGGTCGGCGCTCGGCGCCGGCCGCGGAAGGTTGATGCGCCAGACATTGACCGAAAGCTGTGTGCTTGCAGTTATGGGCGGTGCGACAGGATGTGTGTTGGCCGTGGCCGGTGTACGGCTGTTGGGCAGCCTCGCACCGACCACTATTCCAAGGCTTGACACCGCGAGCGTCGACGCGGATGCATTGACTTTCACGCTAGCCATCTCGCTTGTTACGGGGTTGTTCTTCGGACTGATTCCGGCCCTGCAATTCTCACGCGCGCCGCACATGGAAGCCATCCAGGGCGACGCCGCAAGAACCACCGTCCGTCTTCGAGCGCGCAGCGCCATTGTCGTCCTGCAGATTGCCGCTGCCGTTATGCTGCTCATCGGCAGCGGGTTGGTGATCGTGAGTTTCGTGAAGCTGGCCAACGTGGATCCTGGTTTTGATCCCAATAACGTCCTCGTCTTTCAGGCGGCCTTACCGCAGCCGACCAATGCGAACATGCTCACCGATGGAATTACGCAGCAATTCTTGGATCGGCTCGGAGCCCTTCCTGGCGTAGAAGCTGCAGCGTTCACAAATGCCGCGCCTCTGGTACCCGGAGCCGGCTTCTCGCAGCCTCGAATTGAAGGGGCGTCCATTCCAATGAAAGGTATTCCTGAGTTTCGCGAGGTGAGCCGGGACTACATCGCCGCCATGCGGTTGCGCCTGCTGGACGGCCGGTGGTTCACCGATGCCGATGAAGCCGGGCGAGTGCGCGTTGCCGTCATCAACGAGGCGATGGCGCGCTATTTCGGAAATGATAGTCCGATTGGAAAGACGCTAACGCTGGCCCGGGATTCGGCCGAGATCGTCGGCATCGTTGACAACATCCACGACCAGGCGCTCAGCGCGGAGCCAAGACCACAGGTCTACATCGATGTGCGTCAAAGTCTGCGCCGCACGACAAATGCACAGGCGCTGAACTGGGCGTACTTCATCGTTCGTGCGGATCGCGACCCGATTTCCCTTGTGCCCGATATTCGCGGCATCCTGCAACAGATGATTCCCGGCGCGACACTGAAACTCAACGTGGCGAGCATGGAGCAGATTATCTCCAAGTCGGTGGCGCAACCTCGTTTTAATGCATTTGTCCTCGGGACGTTTGGGGGTATGGCTGCGCTGCTCGCGATGATCGGAGTCTATGGCGTGACGGCATACTGGGTCGCTCAGCGTACGCGCGAGATCGGCGTTCGCGTCGCGCTGGGGGCGCACCCACGTAGAGTGCTCGTGCTGGCGCTTCGTCAGAGCGTGGTCCTCGCAATGATCGGCATCACGTGTGGTCTTGGCGGGGCAGTTGCACTGACACGATATCTGGACTCCTTGCTGTTCGGTCTCACGCCGCTCGATACCGCAACGTTCCTCGTCGTCTCCGCCGGCTTTGCACTGACCGTCGCGCTCGCGTCCTACATACCGGCTCGCCGCGCTGCGCGAATTGATCCATGCGCCGCGCTCCGGCATGAATAGAATTTAAAGACAGCGCCCGCTTATTCCATTCGCAAGACTTGGGCTGGATCCACACCCCCAGCTCTTCGGGCAGGCATCCAACTGGCAAAGAATACGATGGCGGATATCAAGCCGGCCGCCGCAACAAACGTGGTTGGATCCGTCGGCTCGATTCTCAACAGCATACCTGCGACGTCTCCTGGTCGCGCGACGTCGGCGTCGAAGCGTTTATCATTGTCGAAGAACTCGTGAAGAATCCGGCGACCGAACAGATTTCGATGGCGGACTGCGGATTTAAAGACGGGTTTGAGTTGTGAGTAGAACCGGTTCGACTGAAACTTAAAACTTAAGACTCAGCGCGGACTATGGCGCCGCATCGGAGTGTGACAACGATGAACAAAATCCTTCGGTTCCCCGGCGCGGTCAAACGGGATCCAGCCGTCGACGCCTGGATGAAGGAGCATTCAGGTGAACTCGGCGCTATCGCGCGGCATTGGTTTGACGTCATGCGCGAGCGTGGAGACGACGTTCGAGAGCTATTGCATGACGGCCATCCCACCGCGTGTGTGGCGGACGCGGCATTCGCTTACGTCAACGCATTCACATCCCACGTCAACGTGGGATTTTTCCGCGGCGCGGAGCTTGCGGATCCGGCGCGCTTGCTCGAAGGCGCCGGCAAGTACATGCGCCATGTGAAGCTCAGGCCTGACCGCGACGTCGACGCTGCCGCGTTAGTCAAGCTGGTCGATGCCGCATACACCAATATGAAGAGGCGCCTCAAGTCAGACTAGTTCGCGCCGCGGAACAATGCGCTGCAGACGGACGTGGAGGCCGAAGGAATCGCGAACAGATCGTGAACATCGCCGCGTCGGTCGCCGATCGCCACGAATGCCATACGGTCGTGCTCAGGGATGGCAGAGCTAAAACGCATCGCCCAGGTTCGGACCACTTCTGACCACTGCCAAGCCTACAAACGTAATCCACGAAACGAATCATGCGGGATTCCAACCTGTGCATCGTGATGGTCGACTCAAAGGATCTCAGCATGATCGTGAAGAATCCGGCGGCCATTGTAGATGTGTTCAACCGAGAGGCGCGGCAGGCAATGACCTTGAAGGCTCTGGAAATCCCACGGTGAACACGCTAACGACCGATCCGAAGAAGTATCACACTACAGACCTCGGCAAGATCGTATGCGGTGACGCGGTCGCCTATCTCGACAAGGAGATCGAAGACAAGTCCGTCGATCTCATCATGACCAGTCCGCCGTTTGGCTTGGTTCGCAAGAAGAACTACGGAAACGCCGACGCGGACGAATATCTGGAATGGTTCCGGCCGTTCGCGGCATCCTTCAAACGCGTCCTCAAGGACAACGGTAGTTTGGTAATCGACATCGGCGGATCATGGATACCGGGGCAGCCGACCCGAAGTCTGTATCACTTCCAGTTGCTCATCATGTTCTGCACGGAATACAGGTTCTATCTGGCGCAGGATTTTTATTGGTGGAATCCGGCTAAGTTGCCCACCCCCGCAGAGTGGGTTACGGTCCGGCGCATCCGAGTGAAAGACGCGATTAACTGCGTCTGGTGGCTTTCCCCAACGCCGTGGCCCAAAGCGGACAATCGCAGGGTGCTGCAGCCGTACAGCGACAGCATGAAGGATCTGCTAAAGAACGGCTACAAGCCGATGAAGCGTCCGTCCGGCCACGACATCAGCGAAAAGTTCAGCCGGAATAACGGCGCGGCCATTCCACCGAATCTTATTGCGCTGGCCCACACCGAAAGCAACAGCCGCTATCTGCGGTTCTGCAAGGAACAGGGCATCGACCCTCACCCGGCGCGGTTTCCGGCCGAGATTCCGGAATACTTCGTCCGCATGCTCACGGACCCGACCGATCTGGTGATTGACCCGTTTGCGGGAAGTTGCGTGACCGGGGAAGTCTGCGAACGGCTCGGCCGGAAATGGGTCTGCATCGACCTCGTGGAGGAGTATCTGAAAGGCGCGTTGGGCAGGTTTGAGGAGGATGCGCGCAACGCAGAACAGGAAACGCTCGACGAATCCGACGAATCGAACTACTACAAGATCCCACGGCCTGGCATTCTCTGGAATGGCGACCGCGGCGCACCGCTGCCCAAGGATGGAGGCAAAAAGCGAAAGTTGGTTCGGTGACCGGCTTTCCTTATCAAAAGTAAAAGATGACGCCGACGCCGCTTTGAGAACTCCACGCGTTGGAAACGGGATTGAGAATGAAAGGGCTCGTGTTATGACGCCGCGAATACACAACGCCGGCTTCACCGAAGACGCTGAATCTGCGGCTGAGCGCGTACTGCACGCCAAACGACGTGCTTCCCTGATAACCCCAGATAACCGTCGGTCCACTCAATCCAGATGTCTCCGCTTTGGTCCTTGTGTAACCAAATCGAGGGGTTACATAGGTGGAGAGATTCTCTCCCTTCTGGACGTAGAAGAGCACGCCGACTCCTGTTTGCAGGGTATACGAATCGAAGTCGCCGGAAGAACCCTCCGGTCCGAATTGGACTTCGAGAATTGAACATCCGGTCGAATCGCCACCCTGTTTGATAGATTCCAGACAAGGCCTGCGTGAGCCGGGTATCCGATTACGAATCCAATCTGCCCTCTTTCCTGGGCGGCGGCCGGTAACGCTCTCACGCCACGGAAGAACCTATCGGCTTGGGCGGATTGTACAGAACTAAATTCGCAATTCGCAATTCGCAATCCCCCTTCACCTATAGTAGTTCCTCAACTTCAGATACAGCTCGCTGGTGGCGCGGCAATCCGCCAGGCAGTATTGGGCGATCTGCTCCAGTTGGCCGGCTTTGAAGTAGTCGCCGACAGTGCGGCCGTTGATGCCGTTCTTGGGGGAAGGAACGCCGAATATTTCGCAAAAGAACTCGAGCGTCCCTTTGCGATACCGGTCGTAGTTGACGAGCACTTCGCGCACATCAAAATGACGTTCCGTCGAATAGCGCCGGGTGTCCAGTTGGACGTCGCGTGGAACCGGAACTCCCATGATGGCGCTTCGGATGTTGATATACGGAAAGTCGAACGATTTACCGTTGAACGTTACAAACCGCTGCGGCCGGATTTGACCGATGTCGGACCAGAAATTCGCCAGCAACTCCCGCTCATCGCTCTGACAGTACACGCGGGACCGGTCCAGCTCCACCCAATGCACTCCAATACATATGATTCGTCCCGTGCACGGATCGAGGGCCAGGTTTTCCAAGACCCGGCGCCGGTCTTCTTCATTCTCCACATCCAATAGGATTTCTCTGGCTCGAGCGGGAATAAGTTCGGGGTCTTGCCCCACTGTTTCGATATCGACGACGAGAGTCGCGGGCTGCGCCATCTCCGATGACCTCAACCCGGAGCATAGCGGGAAGGGTGGACAGGTCGGGGGCACTTCGGATTTCGGAATTCGGATTGCGGATTTCGGATTTTGCATGCGTGCAAAACAAATCCGAAGTCCGAAATCCGAAATCCGAATTCCGAAATGTCCCTCCCTACTTCTTCGTCAGCTTGAAATCTCCCTTGCGGTTGTCGTGCGTCCACGCGCCGCTCATGGAGTTGCCCGTGACCTTGCCGTCGACGACATAGTGGATGGGAGCGCCGCCGCGGCCGGGAGCGTCCGCTTCAAAGTGGACGGCGCCCGTCTTCGCATCGAATGAGGATTTCTGTATTGGGATGGGCTTGCCGTTCGGCGGCATGACGGAACCGCTGAGCGCCTTGCCGTCCCATTTCAATTCCAACGTCACCTGGTTGCGGTCTCCCGGGCTGGGCCCCCAGTCGCCGGTCCACGTGCCGGTCAAAGGGTCTTGAGCCACAGCGGGCAGAGTGAGGATTAGAGAAAAGAGCAGACAGAACAAACCAGTGGTTATTCGGTGCATCGACTCCTCCGTGGAACAAGTTATCAGTTATCAGTTATCAGTTATCAGTTATCAGTCATCAGTTTTGAGCGGCGTCACCCATAAATTCGCAATTCGCAATTCGCAATTTCCACTGCTGTCTAGTACCGGGTGATTCTAAAGTCACCCTTGACGTTGTCATGAACCCAAGTACCGACGAGCGATCGGCGTGCGGAACCGAGGTTTTCCAATTTTCCTTCGATGACGTACTGAACCGGCTTTCCGGAACGATCCTTCGCTTCTGCTTCAATGCGCACGGTCCAGGTGGCGGGATCGAGCGTCGCCTTCTTAAAAGGAACCGACCCCGGACCCGGATTGATGGCCCCCGTAATTTCCTTTCCGTTCCAATCCATGATGACGGTGACCGGGTTTCGATGCTGGGCGCTCGGGCCCCAGTCGCCGCTCCACGTGCCTTTCAGCGGATGTCCTTCCTGAGCCGCCGCCGACGCTGCCATCCACAGACAGGCGGCCAGGCAGACCTGTCGAACGATTCCCGTTTGCATCTGACGACTCCTTTGTTTAAATGCGGCGAAATCTTAGCATCAATCGCTATCCCTAGGAAACGAAACCGATTGACAGCGCGAGGCCAGATAGTAAGATGACACGGTACTGGCCGGCCGCTCTCTCGGTACGCAATCGCGCCTCAAGCCATGAGTCCAAGAGAGAGTTAAGTGTACCCCTCAACTCAGAGTCACATTCCCGCAAGAACGATACGCCGCGCCTCTGTGAAGGAGTGTCGCGGCCGGGAGATGCGTAGGATACGAGCGATCTCCGAGGGTCAAGCCTCAACTTTTAACGGAGGAAAGGATGTCCCAGTCTTGTCGTGACGTGCGATACGGGCCGGCGTGGACGCCGGGTCTTGCTCTGTTGCTCGTGATCGTGTTGTGGGCGTCCCCCGCGGGCGCCCAAATGTTCCGGGGATCGGTTTCTGGCACGGTAACGGACTCTCAAGGGGCCCGGCTGCCCGGCGTTCGGGCGACGCTGACCAACCAGGACACCAACGTCTCCAACGAGTTCATTGCCAACGAGGCGGGAATCTATGTGTTCAGCGCCGTCGACCCGGGCGTCTATACGTTGGAATTCAGAATGGACGGATTCGAGACGCAGCGCTTCGAGAATCTGGTGGTGAGCACGTCGCAAGGGCCTACCGTCAATCCAAGTATGAAACCCGGCGGCCCGACCACAGTGGTTTCGATTACCGAAGCCGTCGGCGCCGGGCTCGACAAGACGAGCCCCACGGTCCAGTTGACGGTCGGCGGAGCGCTCATACCGGAGATCCCTGTGGGCGTCGCGCGCGACATCACACGGCTTGCGGTCTTGGCCCCCATCGTGAGCCGTTCGCCCGGACAGAACGAATTTTCGGCCAACGGCCAGCGGTCGCGTAACACGAACTTCACGATCGATGGAGTCGACGCCAACGATCACAACGTCACAGTGCCGGGCCTGCTGACTCCTCAGGAAGCCATTCAGGAATTCAGCATCAAGCCTGTCAACTTTTCAGCAGAATTCGGCAGGAATACAGGCGCACAAATCAACGCCATCACGAAGAGCGGAACGAACGCGTTTCATGGCGAGATCTGGAACTATTACCGCGGCAACCGGCTCGAGCCGCTGTCGCTCACGAGTCAACGCATTCGGCTGACGGAAAGCCCGCGGCTTGTCCACAATCAATTCGGCGTGGACGTCGGCGGGCCGATCGTGCGAAATCGCACGTTCTTCTTCGGTCTCGTGCAGGGCAACCTCAAGCGTGAAGGCCCCAATCCGGCCAATGCGCAGCCCGTGATCATCCCAACGCCCGCCGGCTATGCGACGCTGACGGATTCGACGCTCCCGCTTCGGCTGCCGAGCCAGCTCGGACCTCCGGCTCAGTCCGCTGAAAGCCGTCGCGCCGTCCTGGATGCTCTGAGCTTCCTGCCTGAAGTCCATGCCCTTGTCGGAGACAGTTACGAGAGCCTGCCTGCGGTCCCTGTCAACGGGACGCCGATCGAAGTCGGTTTATATCGAGTTCCTATAGCGCAGCCGCACAATCTCTGGTACAGCGTCCTGCGGATCGACCATCAGATTAACGGCGCGGACAAGATCTTGTATCGCTACCACATCGATGATCGCGATCAACCCGACTCGGCCGCCAACAGCAATCTGGGCTTTGGAACGCGCTGGAGCGCGTCCCAGAAGATTAATTCCCAGAACCACAGCGTCAGCTACACGAAAATCCTGGGATCGCATTTTTCGAACGAGTTGCGAGGCGCCTACACGCGACGCGATCTGGATTTTCCGGAACGCGATCCGCTCAGCGCTTCGGTCTTCATCCGCGGGTTGCTGACCCCGAACGGCTGCTGCATTGGCGGCTCTTCAAGTTTTCCGCAGGCGCGACTCGAGCAGGTCTATCAAATTCAAAGCGTGAGCACGTATCTGCAGGGACGCCATACCCTCAAATTCGGGACCGACCTTCGCCGCGTTTCTTCCTTCGCCCGCAACGGGGCCAACACAAAAGGAACGTGGGTGTTCGCTTCGCTTGAGGGCTTTCTGAACAATGCGCCTTCTCAGCTCGTTCAAGCCGTGACCGAGCCTCAATCGATCAACATTCGGCAGCTCAATCAGGCCTACTTTATTCAAGACAACGTGCGCGTCACGCCGAGCCTGACTCTGGACTTCGGTCTCCGCTACGAAACGTCCTCGGTCCCCTTCGGCTTCTTCGGAGCGACTCGTGAAGACATCCGCGCCGTAGGGGTCCCCGGCCCGACAAAGCGAGACAAGAACAATTGGGCGCCGCGCCTCGGCTTCGCCTACAGCCCCAGGTCGGCGTCCGGCGTCTGGGGGAAGCTGCTTGGCGACGGCGAGTCGTCGATCCGCGGCGGTTTCGGCGTCGCCTATGACGTGCTGTTCTACAACATCCCCATCACGACCGCCGTCAACTATCCTCGTTCTGTCGTTCAAGACGATCGGGGGCCTTCACTCTGGGATCGGTTTCCGACATTGAATCCGAAGACCATCAGCGTGTGCGATGGCGGATCGTGCGCCCCTCTGGACCCGCTGGCGACGTTTGTCAGCGTTCCCGAAGACGCCCAGAACCCGACCACGCACTTCTGGACGCTTTCAGTGCAGCGCCAACTCGGGCGGCGCTACTTCATCGAGCTGGGCTACTCGGGCAACCGCTCCTATCACATGATCCGGCAAACCCAGGCGAATCCTCCCATCTTGACGGAGGCGCAGGCCGCTCAGGTGATCGCGACGGGCAACCCGAACGCAGTCGTTCCGGCCCGGCTGAATCCGAGTTGGGGAAGCCGTCAGCTTGTTGAGACCACCGGCAAGGGCGAGTATCACGCTGGATACGTCCGCTTTGACAGGAAACTGGCGTCCGGACTGGCCTTCGGGGGCGCCTATACCTGGAGCGCCAACTTCAGCGACAGCGAGGAGGCGTTTGCCGTGCCGGATATCTCGAGTTCGAGCCCGCAAGTGCCGCAGGACTTCTTCAACTATCGCAATGAATGGTCCCGGTCCGTCTTCGACCGGCCGCACCGGTTTTCAATCTACTACCAGTACGAAGTCCCCAGCTTCACTTCCCGCGCTCTTCGACTGCTGGGAGGCTGGCAGATCAGCGGATTCACCGACTTTCAGTCCGGCCAGCCTTTCACGATTCGCGTCGGCGTCGACACACTGGGGAATGCGGCGAGCGGCAGCTTTCCGCCGGGAAGGCCGGACTTCAATCCGGGCGGAATACTCATCAAGGATCCGGAGACGAACGACCTGCGCTCGTTCACCATACCCCTGGACGGAACAGGCGTCGTGACCGCGCCGCGCGCGCCCAACGGTCAATTCCTCGCCAACTCGATGCCTAAAGGCGGAAACCTCGGCCGCAACACATTTCGCGGGCCTGCATTTCAGAACTGGAATTTACGTCTGTCGAAAAGAGTTGCGCTGCCGCGGGAGGGCTGGAGGCTGCAGATCAGCGCGGATTTCAACAATCTTCTGAACCACGACAATTTTCTGCCTCCGGAAGCCAACATGAACAGCCCCGCATTCGGAAAAAACAGCGCAACGCCGATTACGGATGCGCGGCAGGTCCAGCTCGGGGCCAAGATCACGTTTTAGCTTCGTCGTAGCTGCTGACTTCGCCTCACCAGTCCGTGCGCGGTCACAGAAGGCGTGAACAAAATTGGCACGACGCATTCTGACCCCCTGCCGCCTTCGGCGGCTCTCCCCCTCGAAGGGGGAGAAAAGGCCTGTCTTGGGAAGCGCGTTTACTCCCCCTTCGAGGGGGAGAGCCGCATTCACACGTTCATACGGCGCACGGCTGATCCGGGTGAGGCGTCTCCCTACGGCGCGGTCGCAGGAACCGGCGCGTTTTTCGAGCCGATGTAATCGACGGCTGGCGCCCGTCCTCCGGTTGGCGTCGCGAAGGTCGGCGCCGCTGCAGCGCCGGCGCCGCTGTCGCCGGCTGCGTTGCTGCTGGTTGCGGCGCCGGAGTTCGAAGGTGCCGAGTAGCCGCCGGAATTCGATGCATCGGCTGCGGGGTTCGAACGGCTCCCGTAGTAGCTGAATCCGGAATGGCTGACGCCGCCCATGCGGTAGTAAGCATAGCCGTACGGAGACCTTTGGTTGGACCGAGGAATATACGTGAAGAAGCCGAAGGACGGAGCGAAGGCCCATGCGTCCGCATATGTCCACGACGCCGGGTTCGCCTGCCAGGCCAGCTCATAATTGATGCGCGCGATCTCCGCAGAGCGGCGGGCGCTGTACACATCGAGCGAGGCCGGCGCGCGCAAGCCCGTTTTTCTCGCGCGGTATGCGTCTTTGTAAAAGACCTCCCAACCCTTCTTGTATGCGAATTTCGAGTCGGCGGTTTCCAGCTTCCCTTCCAAAACCGCCGCGACGCCGTTCTCGAATCTGTAGATTCCGTTCGCAACGATTGCGACGGTCAGATTACCCGTCGTAACGCGAATCGGAGACTTCTTGTCGATCTCGATCACCTCGACCACCGCAGGTCCCTTGACGATGCGCACGGCAACGTTGGCGAGCTCGACGCTCTCCAGCACTGCTTCGCCGTTCTCGCTCAGCCGCAGGAACGAACCCGGCGTCAGCAGAATCTCAGCGTAGCTTGCCGGCCCCGTGGTGATCGGAGCGCCCGGCTGCGCCATTTCCATTTGAGCCACGTTGGCGGTTCCGCGAACGTCGTTGACCAGACCGGCCTTGGTTGAAACCACCAATTGCATGAACGCCAGTAACATCAGGTTTGTCATGACGCCTCCGTTCGGCTGCGTTGGATAGAAGCTGCACTCATTCTATAGCGGCGGTTTCGGCGTTCCTAGAAATTACTGTGGATTTGATATAGTCGCCGGCAATTGGCAAATGAGCAGATTTATCCAGCTTGTCGCGATCATCGGCCTCCTGGCGGGGCCTCTCACTGCGCAGGAACTCGTTGGAACGCTCACAGGCGTGGCGTCCGATGAAACCGGCGCTGTTTTGCCCGGCGTTGCGATCACGCTGACGCACAGGGAAACCCGTCGCGTCATCACGGCGGCGACGGCGGCCGAAGGCGGGTACTCCGTACGCATCGAACCGGGGCGCTACTCCGTGCGATTCGAGTTGCCGAAATTTCGGCCGGTTGAGGTTCCGGAAGTCGACATCCTCGCCGGCCACACGTCCCGGCTCGACGCGACCATGACGGTGGGGGGCGTGGCGTCCATTGTCGAAGTGCTCAACCGCGCCCCGCTGATCGAAGTGGGCGCCACTACGATCGCGCACAGCATCACGGCCGAGGAAGTCGAGCGCCTGCCTTCGGCGCGGACGTTCCAGTCGCTGGCGATCATCGCGCCGAAAGTACAAACCGGAGAGATTGAAGGCGGAATTCAAATCAACGGCGCCAGCGGCGCGGAGAATGCGTTCATTATCGACGGCGTCCCGACGAATTCCGCCATTGACGGCCGGTCGCGTCAAAACGCGCCGCCGGAATACATCCAGGAGATCCAGATCAAAACTGCCGGCGTGGAAGCAGAACATGGCGGCGCGCTTGGCGGCGTTATCGCGGCGATCACGAAGTCGGGAGGCGGGCGGTTCCGCGGCGAAACCCACTTCTACTGGACGGGCGACGCGCTAGCGGCCCGCCCCGTCAAGCGGCTTCTGCTCGATGGAACATACGCGCAGGACGAAAAAGGCGCGCTCGATACATACGAGGCGGGCTTCTCGCTGGGCGGCCCGCTCGGCCGGAAGGGACTGTATTTCTTCACGTCGCTCAGCCCGCGTCGGGAACATCGCACACAGATCTATCGATATGACAGCGGCGCGGATCCCGGCGAGGCGACCCGCAAACAAACTTTCATGAGCGCCTTCAACAAGCTTTCGTTCGATCCGGCCGGACGCGTGCGGGCCAACGTTTGGTGGTTGTGGTCCCCCGCCAGATCCGACGGCGCCCTGTTGGCTTATGACGGCGCAGGGCCGAATTGGATTTCGCGCAGTAAAGCTGCGGCGGCGCCGAACGAGCAGATCGGTTTCTTCTCTCCGCAAGCCAGTTACGCTGGAAATCTGGACTTCTTTCTGACTCCAAACATCGTCGTAAGCGGCCGCGCCGGACGATTCTGGGACAACTACAAGACCACGAATGTTCCGGCCACAACCAGCTTCATGTACCAGACGGCGGCCGCGCCTCCTCTGGTTCCGCCGAATCTTGCCGGCGAGATCGGCCGCTCGAACGCGCCGAGACTGCAGACGACCGAGCACGACCTGACCACGCGCTCCTACGGACAGGCCGACATCAGTCTGTCCGGCGCCGCGAGCGGCTTTCACGTTCTGAAAGCCGGATTTGCGCTACAGAAGAGCGTCAACAGCGTGAACGCCTACTATCCGAACGGTTACGTCGACATCTGGTGGGACCGGAGCTTCGTGAGTCCGGCCACAGGGCTTCAGGATCGCGGGACATATGGGTTCTACGAGGTTCACGATGTGCGCGTGCGTGGGTCGGCCGGTTCGACGATCCGGGCGATCTATGTTCAGGATCAATGGAGCGTCCATCCGCGTCTGACGCTCAACTTCGGGGTCCGCCTGGAGCAGGAACGCATTCCGTCCTTTCGTCCCGATATTCAGAAGTACGCTTTCGACTTCACATGGTCGGACAAGATCGCGCCGCGGATTGGCGCCGGTCTCGACCTGCTTGGCGACGGCAGGCTTCGGCTGTCGGGCGGCTGGGGCCGATTCTATGACTGGACCAAATACGACCTCGCGCGGCGCATCTTCGGCGCGGACGTCTGGCGGACGTACTACCGATCCCTGGATACGCTCGATATCGGCAGCCTGAGCCTTCAGAACATGCCAGGCCGAGACCTGTGGAATCCGGGGGCGGCCGAATTTCGCGACCGGATCGTTCCCCAATTCGATTCGACGTCCATCGATCCAGGAATCAAACCGCTTGCTCAGGATCAGTGGAACATCGGCTTCGATTATCAGTGGAATTCGAGCACAGTAACCGGCGTCCGCTACTTGCATCAAAATTTGATCCGCACGATCGAGGATCTCGCGGTCAGCTTGCCGCTAGGCGGCGGCGCCTTCATCTACGGCAATCCTGGCGAAGGAGCGGCGGTATTGGCGGCGAGCACGGGCGCCACAGCATCGCCGATTCCCCATCCGAAACCGGTTCGCCTCTACGACGCCGTCGAATTCTCTGCGACGCGCCGCTTCTCTCGGGGATGGTTCGGAAGCGCGAGTTACACGTGGAGCCGCCTGTTCGGAAACTATGCCGGTCTCGCAAACTCCGACGAAATTCGAACCCCCACGACAGGGGTCGCTTCGGCGGTGACGCAACAGCAGGCAGGCAGCATCGCACGCCCGGGTAGCTACGCCAACTACTCCTGGGATCTTGACGAGATTCTCTTCGATTCTCGCGGAAACCTGGATCCTCAAGGACGGCTGGCGACCGACCGGCCGCACGCCTTGAAAATCAATGGCGGTTACGAACGCAGGTGGCGCAGTCTGGGAGCAAGTGAAATCAGCAGCTTTTTCTACCTCGCCAGCGGAACTCCGCTCTCCACCAAAGTGCTCACCACCAACGGGCTTCCCGTCCTGGTCAACGGCCGCGGCGACCTCGGACGCACGCCGGTTCTCAATTACACCGACCTCCGAATCGCGCATTCCTTCGCGCTTGGAGAATCGCAGCGTATTCGCCTGGAAATCACCATGCTGAACGTGTTCAACCAAAAGACGGCGCGGCGCCGTTTTGATACGCTGAACCGCGGCGCGGGCGTGGGCGACCTCGCCTCGGCGATGAATCTGGCCGGAATCGATCTCCGGCGCGGCTACGACTACCGTCAGTTGATTCTCGCCAGAGGCGCGGACGCGTTCGATCCGCGCTACGGCGCCGATGATCTCTTTCAGGCGGGGTTCTCCGGCCGGCTCGGTTTGAAGTGGACCTTTTAGTTGCATGGTCGGCATGGACTGATAAAATGAGGGCCGGAATCGCATCATAAATTAGGAGAACGCTCATGCGATCGGTGTTCACGCGTACATCGTTACTGTTTGTATCCGCCGCGATACTGCTTGCAGCGGTTGCAGCCGTCGCCGTCGCTCCCCCGCAGCAGCGAGGGCAGGCTGCCGTCTCGCCGCCTCCAGGAATCACGCCGCTGCCGGTAGACCTGTTTACTACTAAGAACTTCTATCTCGATCGCAAATATTGGGAAGACAAGAGATACGCCCGGTGCAACACGCCCCGCCAGCTCACCGACATGTGGGCCGACGGCAGAGTCGGGCAGTGGGGAGACTGCGACCATGACCTCCCCATCTCGCAGATCGTCAGCCCCTACAAATACAAGACCGCAGCCGAGCATTACGCAGCGCTCATGGCCGAAGCCAAAGCCGCCGGAGGACCCACAAAGCACACCCGCCAGACCCTTCCGGATTGGGACGGTTGGTATCAGCGCGCCGGAGGCGGAGGACGAGGGGGCCGCGGCGGGCGCGGCGCGCCGGCCGCCCAGCCGAACCCCGGAGTGCGCACTTCCGGTCCTCAATGGATGTATGGAGACATGCAGACGGCGACGATGATCTCGTTGCTGACTCCCGAATACCAGAAGCGCATGACGCAGATCAATTATCACGAAGCAGTCAGCAACTCCCCCCAATGGATGGCCGCCTTCTGCTACCCCGAAGGACTGAGCCGCTGGTACACGCAATTTGCCATTCGGGGCATCGAAATCGTCATGACGCCCAATCAGGTGCAGCTCTTGGCCGGCGTCGCCGACAACTTTATCCGGAAGGTCCACATCGGACAGCAACACGTTCTGAAGGTGCCGCAGTGGTATGGGGAAACCGTCGGATTCTGGAACGGAAACAAACTCGTCGCCTGGACTGCCAACGTTCAGGGCTGGACCACGTCCCACTCTATGTTCGAGTTCAGCAATTCGTTCGAAGTCATCGAAGTATTCGAGCCGAACGGGAACGGACTTATTGTCGAACAGACCTTCTACGATCCGGAGGCGTTCAAGCAGCCCCTTCAAATGGTGACCCAGTGGAACAAAAGCTCAGGGTTAGACTCCCAGACAAGGTATGAGTTCGTCGAGTGCCGGGTTCAGAGCACGATTGTCAATGGTCCTGACGGAAGGCCGACGCAGTTGATATACGGAGACCCCGGTTACATCGACTACTACGGGCGTCCATGGGCGCAGAACTGGGAGAAACACTTCGAAAAGGGTTGGGAAAAACCTGAAGACTGATGACTAGCAAATTTACTAGCGAAATCCTGAGGAGATTCTAAATCATGAGCACTACGGCAAGCCGGGTCTGGGGCGCTGCACTGGCGACACTACTAATGATCGGAATCGCCGCTGCGCCTGCCGGAGCCCACCACTCATTCGCCATGTACGACATGTCCGTCGAAAAAACGATGACAGGAAAACTGGTCCGCTTCGTCCTCGGCGGAAACCATTCCCAGTTCGTCTTTCAGGTAGTCAACCCTGACGGCAGCCTCGCGAAAAATGACAAAGGCGAGCCCTTGATTTGGAACGTCGAGACCGCCGCCGCCTCGGCGCTCGCCCGCCAGGGCATCACGGTCGAAAGCTTCAAGCCCGGAACGATTTTCACCGTTACGTTCAGTCCGTTGCGAGACGGCCGTAACGGCGGCGCCCAGCGCGCCGGCGCCCTCATCATGTGCGGCATGACGATGCCGGAGGGAGGGTGCACGGAGAAGACCGGGAAGAGATATTAATCATTTCGGATTGCGGACTTCGGATTGCGGATTTAAAGAAGCAAGCCCGAAGGTTGCATTCCTAAATCCGCAATCCGAAATCCGCAATCCGAAATCTCCCCCTAAGGCAACCCCCTTACTGCCCCTAAGGTAAATCCCCGCCGCCTCCTAGTGCACTAACGTGAATGTTTTGTTACACGCGTCGGTAGTAGGCTGACCCCGCCGAATGAGCCCAGGCCCGGTTCGGCGAGGGGGGAACTCACCAGTAGTGGATTCCGACAAGACAAATCGACTTCTAGGGGACGGCCGCGCCGTCCGCCACGCCCATCTCTCGGCGACCCAATTGGTCGGGGTAATTGCGAGCAATCGTGAAAGAAAGAAGGAGTAGTAGGAAATGAGACTGACCAAGATTCTCAAGCCGAGCGTTGTCTGCCGCCTCGCCGCATTTGTTTTCCTGGCGAGCCTGGCGGCAGGCCCGGCGGTCGCTCAAGAGAGGACGGGCGCGATCCGGGGAGTCGTTACCGACGAAACCGGCGCGGTCCTTCCGGGCGCTTCGGTGACCTTGACGCATACCGCGACGGCTCGTTCCGTAACTGTTGCGACCGGCGAAGACGGCGGCTATGCGGCGCGATCTCTCGAGCCCGGCCGTTACACCGTCAAGTTTGAACATACGCGCTTTGCCGCCGCGGAGCGTCCGGACATCAACGTTCTGGTGGGCCAGACTGTCCAGCTCGACATCCAGCTAAAAGTCGGCCGCGTCGAGGAAGCGGTTCAGATCATCGAAGCCACCCCGCTGGTCGATGTCCAAAGCTCGGCGGTATCGCACAACGTCACCGCCGAAGAGTTTGACCGGCTGCCCAAGGGACGCAGCTTTCAAGGGCTCCTGGTGACGTCGCCGTCGGTCACTTCCGGCCAGGATCAGTTCGGAAACGTTGTGGGCCTTGAAGGCGGCATTCAGGTGAATGGCGCGAGCGCTGCGGAGAATCTGTTCGTTGTCGATGGAGTTCCCACCAACAGCGCCATCCATGGTCAGTCGCGTCAAAACGCGGCGTTCGAATTCCTGCAAGAGGTTCAAATCAAGACCGGCGGCGCAGAGGCCGAATACGGCGGCGCTTTAGGAGGAGTCCTCAGCGCTGTCACGAAGTCGGGCGGCAACAGTTATCATGGCGACGTCCACTATTTCTTCAGCACCGAAGACTTTCTGGCAAGTCCGGTGAAGCGCCTCCTGAACCCGTTAACGGTTGGAGTCCCCGGCTTCAGTTCTATCGGCGAAGGGGGCTACGTCGAGGACGAGAAGCAGCCGGATAGGCGCCATGAGGTCGGAGGCTCTCTCGGCGGGCCCATCCTGCCTCGCCTGCGAGACAAGGCGTGGTTCTTTGTTTCCGCTTCACCTCAATGGCGGCGGCGAGAGTTTTTCTATAACCTGACCGACGGCGCGGACGCCGTCAAAGTAAAGCGGCTCGATCAACAGGCCTTTGGAAAGATTTCCTACAGTCCGACAAGCCGGATCCGCACGAATTTTTCCGTGCTTTGGACGCCGACAGTCTCCACCGGAAATCCGCTGCCATACAACATGGGCCCGAACGCGCGGAACGCAACTGTCGCCGCAACGCAAGTGAACAAGGAGGCCGGTTTCTTCCAAACGCAGTCCAGCCTGAACGGCAGCATCGATTTCATCATCAGCAGCCGAATGCTGGCTAGCGTCCGCGGCGGCCGTTTCCGGGACAACTACAAAGGCACGGGGATACCCAAGATCACGCAGGTGGAGTATCAGGCAAGTACGAGCAATCTCAGTCCAGAACTGCTCGCGACGATACCTGCGAACATGCACGGAAGCCTCGGTTTCGGCAACACGCCGCGCTTGCGGTTTGTCGACCACGACCTGACTGCCAACACCTTCCTCAACGCCGACTACACCGTCTTCGGCAACCTCGCGGGCGGTCATGAGTTGAAGACCGGATGGGGAGTTTCCAAGACCGTCAATAACGTGGACGACTCCTATCCCAACGGCGGATACGTGTGGATATTCTGGGGACAGTCTTTCACGAGCCTCGTCAATGGGGCGCCATGCAACCTCAGCCCATGCACTGGGACATACGGTTACTACGAAGTCAACGATATCGGGACCAAGGGCAGCACGGGCGGGACGATTCACAGCTTCTATGTCCAGGACAAGTGGAATGTCCATCGCCGCCTGACGTTGAACCTCGGCGTTCGCTTTGAAAACGAGAAGGTCCCATCCTTCCGGCGATCTGTTTTGGATCCCGCCTTCCAATTCGGGTTCGGCGACAAGATCATGCCTCGCTTAGGAGCGGCTTACGACGTTCTGGGCGACGGCAAACTGAAGATTTCGGGTGGTTGGGGCAGGTACTACGACTGGGTGAAGTATGAACTCTCCCGCGGAACTTTCGGCGGCGATATCTGGACGACGAGATATCGTGCTCTGGACACGCCGGATGTGTTTTCTCTCAGCGCTCAGAACATGCCCGGGCGCGATCTGTCGGATGAACGCGTTCCGAATTCTTTCCGTGATCGCCGCATACCTTCGTTCAGCGCCGACTGCAGCGCCGAGAATCTGGCGACCTGCCAGGTCGACCCGACGCTCAAGCCTACTGGAGTCGAGAGCATGAACGTCAGCGTCGAATACCAATTGGGCCAAACCGTTTTGAGAGCCGGATACGTTCGCAGTTCACTGATCCGGGCCATTGAAGATCTGGGCGTGCTGATCGAGGGCGACGAGCACTATCTCTACGTCAATCCCGGCGAAGGACTGCTCGGAAAAGTTATGAACATCACGCCGGGAACCGCCACCAGGGCGCCGGCCGATCTCTGCCGCAGCCTGCTGGAAGGCCAGAATCTCGTGGATTGTCTGGCAGGAACGGTGTTTCCGACCCCCAAGCCGGTGCGCACGTACAACGCCCTCGAGCTCTCCGTCACGCGGCGCTTCTCGCGAGGATGGTTCGTGAACGGCAGTTATGTTTACAGCCGCCTGTATGGAAACTATCCCGGGCTCGCAAGCACAGACGAAATCCGCACTCCGACGACGGGTTCTACGTTCGCGATCGGGCAGCAGCAGACCGGTCAGTTGTCACGCGGCGGAAGCAGCGCGAGCCGCGCCTGGGATCTGGACCAGCTCATGTTCGACGCAAACGGCAACCTCGACACTCTTGGACGCCTTGCGACGGATCGGCCCCACGTACTCAAGCTTTACGGGTCCTACAACTTCCGATTTGGAACGGAAGTGGGCGCGTTCTTTACGGCCAGCAGCGGCACTCCGATCACCACGTACGCTTACACGACCGACCAGATCGCGATGCGCGTGAACGGCCGCGGCGACCTGGGCCGCACGCCCGCCCTGAGCCAGACCGACATGTTGGTGTCTCACACCTTCAACATAACGGAAGGAAAGAAACTTCGTTTCGAATTCAACATGACCAACCTGTTCAACCAGAAGACGGCGCGGCACATCTTTAACTGCGTCAACTACGATTGCATCAACGGACAGATTGCGTCAGGAATGAATATGAGCGGCGTTGATCTCTTCCAGGGCTTCGATTACCGCGCCTTGATCGCGAACAGTAGCAACGGTCCGGCCGCATTCGACCCACGTTATCAAAGGGAGGATCTGTTTAACCCCGGATTTGCGGGACGGTTCGGCGTGAAGCTGACGTTCTGATTGCGAAATGCGAATTGCGAATTGCGAATTTGAGAGCGCCCTTGCGCGCAATTCGCAATTCGCAATTCGCATTTCGCATTTCGCAATTCCCCCTTAGGCTTTCAAACTCAATCCTCCATCCACTGTCAGCACCTGGCCGGTGATGTAATTGTCGGGTTCGAGAAAGAACAGAATCGCGCGGGCTACGTCTTCAGGTTTGCCGAAGCGAGAGATAGCTTCTCGCTGCAGAAACGGATCGTATTTTCCGCTGCGCACGCTTTGTTCGGCCATGCCGGCGTTGTTCACGCCGGGCGCGACGACATTGACGCGAATCTTCCACTGCTTGGCGAGAATCTTCGCCGTATGCACAAGCGCCGCTTTGGGAGCGGCGTAGGTGGTGCTGCCGGGAAAAACGCCGACGCCCTGCATGGTGGACACGAATACGATGCTTCCGTCCCGTTCCCCTAATGCGGCGGCGAAGTCCCGCGCGAGTAAAACAGGTCCAACGAAATTGACGCGCATTGATTCGAGAAGTTCTTCAGCGGTTGCGCGTTCGATTGGGATGCGTCCGGGGTCGCCCACGAGTATGACCAGACCATACAGGTCCCCGGCTCGAACGGCGGCCTCGATCAAGTCTGACCGCACGGCTGAAGAAACAATGTCGCCGCCGACGGCGACGGTTCCCAAATCCGCGGCGAGAGCATCGGCGCGTTCTTTGTTTCGCAGATAGCCGATAACGGGTTGATAACCGCATGCAGCAGACAGGCGTGACGCGGCCGACCCCAGTCCGCCGGAACCGCCGGCAAGAATCACAGTCTTCATAACCGTACGATCACCGTCTCCAGAAATCGCGGATCGACCTTCTTGCCGGCCAGCGGCTCGAGTTCGGCGCGCAACGCTCCCAGCCATCGGTCCGCAAAGGGTTGGAGTTCCGCAGGCAAGGGGAGATCCTGGGTCGGGAATCCTTTCTCCAGAAATCGCTCGACGTCTCCGGCGTCGAGCGGGGCGGGATCCAGCCTTCCTTCTAGAACAAAGCGAACAACCGCGGTGTTGAACGTCCGGGAGAATGTGTATTGCGGCGCCGGAAAGACGGAAAGGAACGCGCGCACCATGGAATCCAGACCCTCCAGCCGAGTGCGCGCCTTTTCGACGTCGTCCATCGACCGGAATGCCCGGTACTGTCCTTCCTCGATCACGAGTGGTTTAAATCGCCGCAGCGCTTCCAGAAAATCACGGTCTGTCGAATCCAGCATGGCGACCTGGAATCCTGGGACGCGCACCAGCGCATCGGCGCGGTCGCGCAGCCGCGCGATCTGGTCGAATCCGATTTTGAAGATCGTCTGAATGTAATTCGCCCGTAAGATCTCCGGACCGCGCTCGGGACGGCTTCCGGTCAAATGCTCCAGTCCGATGGTCAACGTGTCGCGCATTTCTTCCAGCGCCGGGCGGACTCCTTCGAGCTCGCCGAGATTGACGAGATTGGCTGACAGAATCCGGTTGCCGAGCGCCGTCAGCTCCTGCGCGAAGCGCTCGGATTCGGCGGGATCGGTAATGTGCTCGAAGGCCTTCAGCAAAAACGGGGCGCGGGACAACGAGTCTGCGAATACGGCCGGCAAGGCGCCGGGCGATTCCTCGTCGGGCGCGTCTTCTGCGGCCGAATCGCGTCCGGCGGGCGGCGGCGCCGCCGGGCCTTCCGCGCGCGCATAGATGGAGAGCGCTTCGTAGTAGTCCACGAAGCCGTGAACTTCCATGCGCCGCGTCCGGTTCTCGTAAGCGGTTTCTTCCAGCTCCATGCGCGTCGTGTACCGGACGTGCGTCAAGATCAGCGATCCCAACTGCGCGTCGTACTTGAACAGCGCGTCGAGAATGAGCATCCCGATCGTGGTCGGCTCCCCGCTCTCCACCGGCTCGACGGCAAACCGGTTGTCCGGCGTAAATATGAGTTCCGCGCCCGGAACCGGCTCGTCGCGGTCTACTTCGTAGACGCGGATCAGATCCTTGAGGAACAACGCAATCACGTATTCGTCGATTCCCTCCAACGCGCGTACGGTTTCCTCCGGCCCGGCCTGAATGAAAGCTGCAATCCATTCCATGAACGGCTTGCGTACGAACGTATCCTTTCGCCAGCAGTCCAGATCGATAAATCCGCGGACCTGGCGGGCTGTCACGAAGGGCAATAAATCCAGGCTGTCCGCAAGTCCGATGTGCTTGATCGCAAAGAACACTTCCTCGAACGAGGCCGCTTGAACGATGTCTTCGGCGTCCCGGTGCGCGAGAAAATCGTCCAGTTGGGAGCGGTTTTCGATCCGCAGACTCGGACCGATTAACGGACTCAGCATGTCGTTTGACATAATGCAATTTTCGCATGTTCGTAGAAGGCCGCATTATCGAATTCCTGGACTCGGACCAACTCCGCTTCGGCTACGTGCGGAAGCAGGAACGAGACCGGCTGCACATCATCGATCCGCGTGGACGCAACCTGAGCGTCAGCGGGGACCGCGTCGTGGTCGTGCACCAGCCCGCGTCCGAAGCGGACTTTCCTTCGCTCGCGCGCGAAATTTCGGAAAAGAGCCTCAGAATGGAATCGCAGGTGGACGTGGAGCTGTTGTGGCAGTCCGTGCACGGCGCCCAACGCGAACTGGCCCTTGCGGAACTGGCCGGGCTGTTCTTCTCCGAACCTTCAGCCGAAGCCGTCTCCGGCCTCTTCCGCGCCCTCTCGGCCGACACGCTGTTCTTCCGCAGGCGCGGCGCGCAGTTTCTCCCCAAAACCTCGGAGCAGGTGTCTGCTGAACGGACGCGGCGTTTGCGCGAACGCGAGCGCGAAGCCATGCGCCAGGCTCTCACGGAGTCCTTGAGGCGCTTGATGCGCGGCAAGCCCGTGGATGGAACTCCGGGCGTGGAATCTCTGTTGGACAGGATCGAGAGCTGGTTGAAGCGCAAAACAGGAGACGAAGCCGGACAGATTCTCGAACAGATCGCCGGGGCCGCGGGGGCGAAGGATGCGGCCTACGACATCCTTGTGCGGGCCGGACGCGTCGATCCGAAGGTGGATCGCTTCCTGGTCATCGCCGGGATCGACGAGCGGTTTCCTTCGGCGGCTGTTGAAAGAGCAATTGCGCTACAGCCCTACACGCACGTCGAGAATCGCGCGGATTTCCGTGGAATGCCGGCTGCGACGATCGACGATGAAGACACGCTCGAGGTCGACGACGCCCTGACGCTCGAACGCGTCGACGGCGACTTGGTCGTGGGCGTTCACATCGCAGACGTTTCGGCGTTCGTCGAAAAGGCGGATGCGCTCGACGCCGAAGCGGCGCGGCGCTCCTCTACGATTTATCTGCCGACGGCGACCGTCCGCATGTTTCCCGACCGACTGTCCACCGAGCTTGCCAGCCTGCGTCAGGATTCCGACCGTCCGGCCTTCACCGTGGAAGTCCGTTTCGACAGACAATTCAACCGGCTGGGATATCGCATTGCTCTCAGCACGATCCGAGTCGGACGCAGGCTTTCCTACGATGAAGCGGACCAACTGATAGAATCCGATCCCGATCTTCAGACGCTTCACGCCCTCGCGATGCATTTGCAGCAACAGCGCGCGGCTCGCGGCGCCATCACGTTTCGCAGGCCCGAGTTGAAGATTCGCGTCGAGCAAGACGGCATTCACATCAAGAAAATCAATCCCAACGCGCCGTCGCGAGTTCTGGTCAGTGAAATGATGATCCTCGCTAATGGCCTGGCGGCGGACTTTGCTTCGGTGAACAGCCTGCCTGTGATCTTTCGAACGCAGGAGCCGCGTGAGGCCGTGGTGGACGAAACGCCCGTCATCGAAGCTCTCGCGTTTGAACGGCTGCGCAAGACCTTCAAGCGGTCCCGTTTGTCGTTGACGCCCGGTCTGCACTCGGGACTCGGGCTGACGGCATACACGCAGGTTTCATCGCCGATCCGCCGATACGCGGATCTCGTCACGCAACGTCAATTCACGGCCATGCTCGCCGGGGCCCCTGTGCCGTACAGCCGCGAGGAACTGCTCCGCATCCTCGCGTCCGCGGAGGCCGCAGAGCTCGAGATCCGGTCCATCGAAGAGCGATCGACTACATATTGGCTGTTGCGATATCTGGAAAGCGAGCAGGCGTCGAAGGTCTTGAACGCCGTGATATTGGACCAGAAGGGCGCCGCCGAACTCGAAGACTATTACGTCCGCGGCAAACTGACGGGGCCGATGCATGCGTCGCCCGGCGCTGTCGTTCAAGTCAAAATCGAGTCCGTCGATCCGCTGAAAGGCGATCTTCGGCTCAAACCGGCGTAACATGCACCGGCGCCGCAACAACGAGCGCATTGTCGAAGCTGCGGAGAAGGCGGCCGCAGTCCTCGCCGGCTTTGACTTCAGAATCGACAACGACGATTTCATCTTGCATGAGCTGGCGCGTCTGATCGAAGAAGATCGCGCTAGTTTCGACGATGAAGAATTCCGACGCCTGGTCGATGCAGGCGTTCGCACTCATATCGAAGAGGATCTCCAGGTTCGAGCTGATCTGGCCGGAGTTCTGCGCTATGCCGCACACACGATGGACGCGGACGCGCGCGTCATTGCAATGCGCGTGGTTCATGCGCTCGAAGACGTCGAATCGGATTTGCGGAACGCCGGGACGGTCATTCGGGCTTACACAGCCCATCTCTTTGATAAGCTCGCCAATCTTCCCGACGCTTCGCCGGCCGAATTGAGCGCGCAGGAATGGATCCGGCGCTGGCGGAACGGAGAAATCGATCAGGAACGGCTGGCCGCGGAACTGAAAGCCCTCGGAAGTCCCGCCGTGGGACCCGCCGCCGATATACTCTTCAAAGCTCCGGAAGATCGGCACGCCGCGACCGCCGCAATCGATCTGCTCGCCGCCATCGGGTCGGCCCCCGCCGCCCGGGTCTTGGCTCACATCGTTTCGGAGCCCATGCTGGATGAAGACCTTGAAGAAAGGGCCTTCGCCGCCCTTCGCGGGCTTTGGCCGCTGGCGCGTCCTTATGTGGTCTATGACGTCGCCCGGCACGACCACGAGGATCTTCCCGCCCGCTGGTTTCAGCTTCTGATAGAGACCGACGACGCGGAAGCCACGGATCTGGTTCTCGAAGAACTCCGCGTGCACGGGGCCGACAGCGTCTATCATGAGGATCTGTCCGTGCTGTTCGAGCTGCTCCTTCGCAGCCGCGACCCTGAGATCCAGGACAGGATCCTCGACATGATGAATGACCCGCGCAGGCCGCCTGCCGCGACTTCCCTTCTGCAAGATTTCCTGAAACGCTACATCGCGCCCGATCCGAAGACTGCTCTGCCCGAACGCCGGCGGGAATTCCGCAGGTTGAAGGCAGTCAATGATAAGTACAAGGCCGCCGCTAAACTTTTCGATGCCGGACGCAGGGACGAAGCCCGCCAGAGGCTGGATGAGATTCTCGCTCTCGAACCCGGCTATCCGTTTGCTGTGATGCTGCGTAGTCAGTTTTGAGTTTGAGTTTTGAGTTTTGAGGCGGCAGGGGGTCAAACCCGGCTCACGTGGTCTTGCGTTGTAACATTTATGTGATAACGTGTGCGCTTTCATTCAAACAAACGTAACGAAACGCAATGGAGTATTCATGAAAAAGCGAGTTCTATTTCTGTGCGCCACGAATGGCGTGCAGAGCCCGATGGCTGAAATGTTACTTCGCCGGATCGATCCTGATCACTTCGAAGCGCACAGCGCGGGAACAGAACCTGGAGAACTGCATCCGCTGACGGTTCAGGTAATGAATGAAATCGGCGTGGACTTGAGCAAAAGCAGAACGCGGAAGCTCGAGGATGTCAGGGACGTTGACTTTGACTTCGTGATCACGCTCTGCCACCGCGTCCGATCCCACCCCTTGCGATTCAATCACACCGAACTCATACACTGGCAATTCGACGATCCCACCGCCGACTCCGTGGACGCCGACCGGCGCATACGAAGATTTCGCGCCGTCCGGGATCAGATCGCTCAAAGGATCAATCTCTTCGCGCTGGTGCACGCCCGGCGGAAGCCGGCGGCGATGGCCGCGGCGTCGCGCTGAGGGTCTATGGCGGAGCGCGCCGCTTCCATTCTGATGAAGTCGTTGGAAGACCGCTGGGCTTCCTATCAGAAAGCGCGGCGCCGGACGCAGTCTTCCATGAGCGAAAAAAACGTGCATGACTTGCGCGTCGCGCTCCGCCGTCTGGAGGCTACAGTCAGTCTTGCCGGGTTGTTCCTCCCTGAGACCAGCACGCAGAGGACGCGGCGTCGATTGAAGCGGCTGCGAAAGCGGCTGAATCCGCTGCGGGACGCTCAGGTTCAAATCCTGGCGGTGCGAGACATGATTCCGGACTATCCGGATCTGCGAAAGTTTCAGAGGAAGCTCAAGAGGCGGGAGAAATCGCTTCTGCGGCCCCTGCGTAAAGAGATTCGCCTCGGACACGGGCGTTTGAAGAAAAGTTTCGCCGGAATGCTGGACCACAGCGCCAATCGTCTGCGGATGTTTACGGGGGACGAAATCCAACGCACCATCACTGCGGGCGCCGAGAAAGCGTACGCCTCCCTGATTGACGTCAAGCGCCGCGTCGACCCTCAGGACGCGCCATCCATTCACCGCATGCGCGTGGCCTTCAAGAAATTCCGTTACGTCATCGAGTCCGCGCCGGCGGCCTTTGAGGGCGTCACCGAAGCGACGCTCCAAAACATGAATCGTTTTCAGGGCATGCTTGGAGACATCCAGGACGCCGAAGTTTTGTTTGAATCCGTCATGCAATGGGGACGCAGCCGCAGAAGACGGATGCGGCGCCGCCTTGCCCCCGTTTATACCGCCATCGCCCAGCGACGCCGCGACGCCATCGACGGATTTCTCGCTCGGATCAACGACGTTCACACGTTCTGGATCCCCCAAACCCAGAAGTCTTCCCTCGCGCCTATACGCGCCGCCGGGTAGTTTCCTTATCTGACCGCCATTGGAATCGGCGACCCGTTGGGACGGCGCCAGATCGTGCGGAATTCGACGTCATAGGTCCAGACTTTGTACGCTCGATCCCGTCCGGACAGCACTGCGAGATAGCCGTCGGTCCAATCCGGATTGTGTTCGCGATACTTCAGCAGCCATTCAAACACTTCGTCTCGCAGGCTTGAAACGTCATCGATCGGAGGCGGTTCGGCTTCCACTGCATCCAGGACTCGTTGCAGCCTCTTGCGTTGCGAAGGCGCAGGAAGATGAAAGCAAGCTTCTGTCAATACTGGATCGCAAATCACAAATGGCGACTTCGCCAGAGCCTTCAGATGCTTCAGCGCGGATCGATTCAAGGCGTCGCGTGGGTCGCAGAGCGCTACGAGAGGCCCCGTGTCGATAAGTATCATGAGCGCCGACTGAGCTTGCCGAGAATCGCGCTTCTGGCCTGATCGCGATTGTGAACGTCATAGCCCCGGGGCGGAAGGTCCGGTGGATCCGGATGCTCCTTGTAGATTTCCCTCATCGCGGACGCGACATCCCCGCGTTTCAAAGCCCCGATCTGTTCGTATTCACGGTCAATCGCTTCACGGACCAGATCGGACAACGTAATTCCCCTGGCGCGCAGGCGCCGGGCCTTCTGAACGCGTCGCTCGTCAAGCCGAACGTTTACCAAACGACTGCGCATGCCTGTAAATATACCTTGTATTTACACACGGTAAAAGGGCGGCTTACCAGGGAATCCTGCGGCGGTCGCGGAAGAAGCCCCCGGAAGGCCCGCGGTTGGGAAGAGTTGCGAGCCACACGATCGTGTCAACGCCTTCCTCGACCGATCGCGGCGCAGACGGCCCGCCCATGTCGGTGCGCACCCAGCCGGGATCAGCGGCGTTCGCCAGGACGCCTTGGCTCCGGTAGGTTTCGGCCAATATGCGAGTAAACGCATTCAACGCCGCTTTCGAAATCGAGTACGCGGGCGCGTACGTCGACATGCTCGACAACTGCCCTGCGCCGGATGATACGTTGACAACGCGTCCGTAGCCGCGCGCCGCCATTGGCGGAACGAATACGCGGCACACTTCAATGGCGCCGATGAGGTTGGTCTCGAACGTCTGACGGAAACCATCAGCCGGAGTTGAAAGTACATCCGCGTTCTCGAACAGCAATATGGCGGCGTTATTCACCAGAACGTCCACCTGACCGACGCGGTCCACGATGGTCTGACGGGCGGCTTCAATTGACGCCGAATCCGCTACGTCCATGCGGACGGCGATGGCGTTGACGGAGTCGTCCCCGAGAGCTCGTCTCGCCCGTTCAATCGCCGCCTCGTCCCTTCCCGTCATGACGACGCGCATGCCGCGGCGCAGCAACTGCCGGCTCGTTTCCAATCCGAGTCCGCGATTGGCTCCTGTCACGAGGGCTACGCGCATAATTGCCTCCAATGACACAAACTCAACGAGAATTTTAGCCGCAGATTACGCTGATCCAGGCCGAGCTATTTACACGGCGCGGCGTCAGCGGTATTGTTTCCGGCAAACGATCCGAAAGGAGACCAGATGCAGCCCTTGAAACGAATCGTCGCCTTGATCCTGTGCGCTTTTGGAGTTATCGCTTTTCTCCCGGGCCAATCATCGGAAATCCACGGCCAAGGAGCGGGGCAGACGCTGGCGTGGGCGCCCGTCCCAGTCGAAACTCCAGGGTGGACGCCGCCGAACAGACCCATTTGGCGGTTGTCGGAACTGCTCGCCGAGCACGCCGGCCGGGCGAGTTGGAAGAAAACCGTCGTGAGCGATCATCTGCTGCATGCCGATTACATCTCGATGGCCCCAGGCGAGAAAACGCCGCGCCGCTTCCATCCCGACACGCGTGTCTGGTGGATCGTTCAGGATGGCCAGATCCGGTTCACGATCGAAGGGCAGGAACCGTTCATTGCATCGAAAGGATTCATGGTTCAGGTCCCATACCGGAACGTTTACAGCCTTGAGACGGTCGGCGACAAGCCCTCGCTGCGCCTGGAGGTTCACATTGCCGGCGCGCAGACCATGTACCCCGTCGACGAAACGCCGGAACCGCTGGAGGGCTTCAATTTCGTCAAGGTCAGAATCAGCGGGAAAGGCCAGTACGATCAGAATCACAAGCCCTTCATCGACTTCAGCCAGATTGTCGCCGGCGTGGAAAAGCAGCGGCGGTTTGTGGCCGAAGACCGCGCCTTCGCGAACATCATCCGCGGCAATCCGAGAACGCAACAGCCGGCGAACGAGGCGGACAAGGGACATTTCCATATGGAGTCGCCGGAATTCTGGTTCATCCTGGAAGGTCAAATCGAATACAAAATCGGCTCTCTGCCCATCTTCATCGCAGACCAGGGGGACGTCGTCTACGCTCCCAAACAGACGTGGCACCGGGCGCGGTTCGCGGGTACAGGCATGGCGACGCGCCTCGCCATGAATGGGTACCCCGATCTTCTGCACAATTACCAGCCGCTCGAGGAACTGATGGGCCGGTAGCGGCGCTTATGAAACCGCTCATCGCCATTCTGGCTCTGACCGCCGCGCTCGGTCAGACGCCGGCTCAGCCGCGTCTGCAGAAGGTCGTTTTGAACGTGACCGACGCTTCAGGCCGTTTCATTCAGAACATGAGAGCGGAGGACTTCATCGTCGAAGAAGACGGAACGCCGCAAAAGATTGCGGCCTTTGCTCAGGAATCTGAGGCGCCGGTCAGCTTTGGGCTGCTCATCGACAAAAGCACGAGCATGCGCCTTCCCCTCTACGTTGAAGGAAAGACGCCGACTCCAGCCGCGCTGCTCGCTGCCGCGGGGATCGGGCGCGCGCTCGTCCGCCTTATGAAGCCGCAAGACGAGTTCATGCTGATGACTTTCGATGAAGACGTGCAGGTGAAGCAAAACTTCACCCAGGACCGGAAGAAAATCGACGACCAGCTGTACAAACTGAATACGGTCGGCGGCGCGACGCACCTTTATGAATCGGTGGCGAAGGCGCTGGGGAGGATGAAGAAGGCGAAACATCGGATTCGCGCGCTCATCGTCATCACCGACGCCTACGATACGAGCGGCAAGGAACTCGATGACCTGCGTCCAAAGATCGCCGAACACGAAGTTCAGGTGTTCGTCTGCGGTCTGCGCGCGGTGTACGAGAACGTAGACCCGACGGCCGTGCCGCTCTTCGAGCTTGTACTGAAGACGTTAGCGGGCGATACGGGAGGTCTTGCTTTGATAGTGGACGTTCCCGAGCTTCAGACGACGTCGACGGTCGAAGGCCTGATCGCGTTTGCCCACATCATCGCACTCAACCTCCGCGGCCAATACACGCTCAGTTACTACACAGACAAGACGACGCCTCTCTCGAGCCGCGCCGTCCGCGTCCGAACAATCCATCCAAACCTGCGCGTCCGCATCCGCCGCGACGCAATGCAGTAGCTAAAAATCCCGTTCTAGGCAAACCCCGTCCCGGTTGAGAAATGAAAATTGATTAGTGATTAATGATTAATGCGCTTGGCAAATGAGAATTCTCTGGAAGCGAACCCGCCCAAGCGTGTACCGATCCATGCACAGCAGCAGGACGAAACGGTAAGGCGGGTCCAGGTTGAGGATTTGCCAAGCGCATTAATCATTAATCACTAATCAATTTTCATTTCTCAACCGAAACCGGGTAATGGATCACCGTTCCTTTGGCGCGTAATACCCCGCCTTTGTCCACGCATCCAGCTTGGGACCGCCGTCCGGAGACGTCACCTTGACGCGTACGCCGCGCCGTTTGCCGTCGCGTTCAGCGCGCGCCGGTTTGTACCCGATGATGTATTGAGTTTTCAAACCACGCGCGACTTCGGCGGCCAAGGCTTCAACGGCATGCGAGGAATTGGGCGCGTTGTACATCCGGCCGCCGGTCCATGAGGCCAGGTCGTTGAGCAGATTCGCGTCCCGGTGAACGAATTCGGAATTCAGATCGTCGACGCTGTCGACGACGAAGACCGTAAAGATCTGCACGGACTGCTTGAGGGCAAAACTTGTGAGTTGAAGGTCGGTTGTCGTTTTGTTGTTATCGCTGCAGCAGCGGTCGCCGCCGGAAGTGATAACGAACAGGAACTTCCGTGGATTGGCGGCTTCCTTGATGACGTCCAGCGCCACGTGAATCGCATCGTACAGCGCGGTCTCGCCGATTGCGGGGTAGGCCCTGGGAAGCCTCGCGGGGTCGGTTGTAAAACTGACATGGACCGCGGCGAGGTTCGACATCCGCACCAGAAAAAATTCGTCGCTGGGCCCCTTGCCCTTGAGAAAGGATTGCGCCGCATCCTGAAGAACGTGGGCTTTGTTGTTCTCCGACATGCGCTCACTGTCGTCGAAGACGAACCCCACCGTCATCGGCCGCGAGTCTTCCCAGAAATATTGGATCGCCTGTTCCACGCCGTCCTCGAAAACTTGAAAGCGTTCGCGGCCAAGCCCCGGAACGGCGGCGTTGCGCGGTCCGGTCACGGAGACGTTGAGCAGGACCATTCCAGGGTCCGTGACCGGCGGCGGCTGCGCGGGCGCTGCGGGAATTTTGAGATCGGAGGGCGAAGTCGGCCTTGCCCCGCGGCCGGCCTGAGCGAGGGCAAGGGCCACAGACACAAGGCACAATAAACAGGCCGCAGGCGGCAATGTCCTGAAATTCATGCGGTCAGTGCGCCAGCTCGAACTGCACGGAAGCGCCAAATTTTCTGCAGTTGGTGTACTCAGCGGTGTAGACGGCGGTCTTTTTCGGATCGTGTTCCGCAACTTCGGCTTGCACGGTCCTCGGCATCCAGAACTGCCTCTCGCCAATCGTCACCGGACCATATTCGACCGTGGTGACAGAACTGCTGTAGCCAGTGGGAATGTTGAAAAACCGCCGCTCCAGCCGGGCGATCTGCATTGACTCCGGCGCCACCCAGGCTTCGCCGGCGTCCCTGGCAAGCAGGACCTTGCCTTCGAAGACCGTACCGAGCTTCTGCTGGTCTTCCTTCGTTGCAAACCGGATGACCAGCCTCTCGTCGGTCTCGGATTCCATTTCGTAGTCATGAAACTGCAGGTGGTCCGGAGAAAAAGTCATAATCAGCAGGGAGCTGAAGCCGCCCGTGCTGCTGAGGGGCAGTTTCGGCATGCCGGCGCCAGGACGGGCCGGCTTCCCGTCGATGGAGGTCACTTCTCTGGTTTCGGTAAAGGACAGCCGGATATTATCCACGCGGCTCGGCCTTTGAATTCCCGTAAAGATGGACTCGACGACTCTTTGCTCCTTGATCTTCCCGGAATCGAGTTTCGTTGACGTGATTTTTTCCGTGCAGACGAAGTCCGGCAGGAGCTCCTGAAACTCTCTAACGTTGCGGCTGACCGCCCCAAGCACTTCCGAAAGGGATTGGGCGCACAGGTCGGGGGCAAGAAATATGAGGCAACAGAACAGAGCCGCGATCGAATTACGCCGGATCATTCGTTTTGGAATTCTACTCTCAGATGCGGCTCTCTTCCATGCGAAGCTAATCGCAACTCTTAATAGCGCAGCCGGTGGACATGCCGGGTCCGGCGCCTCTGATATACCATTCGCCTCCGAAACGGCGGTGACATTCTAATGCAGCAGATTGACGGTTTTCTCCGGTTAGCGGCTACGGATCTTTCCAATCATCTGAGCTGCCCGCACCTGACGACGCTGAATCGCGCGGCGGACGAGGGGACCATCGAACCGCCGTGGTCTCACAGCCTCCGGTTAGAGGCTTTGAGGGAGCGCGGCTTCGAACACGAAAAGCGCTACGTCGCCAGGCTTCGCGAGATGCGAAAGTCCATTCACTTCGTTCCCGACGACGTCCCCGAGCGGGCGTTTGAGAACACGCGGAGGGCGATGCACGCGGGCGCCGACGTGATTGTCCAGGCCGCCCTGATGGACGGACGGTGGTTTGGCCGGGCGGACGCGCTCTTGAAAACATCCGCGCCGAGCAATCTGGGCGGCTGGTCTTACGAAGCAGCCGACGCCAAGCTCAGTCGTGAAACAAAGGCGGGAACGATCCTTCAGCTCTGCGCGTATTCGGATCTGATCGCGCAGCTTCAGGGAACGCTGCCGGAGCAAATGCACGTGGTGGTTCCCGGAACCGAGTTTCAGCCGCAGATTTACAGGACGCGGGACTTCCTTTATTACTATCGGCAAATACGGCGGCGGCTTGAAGCGGCTATTGGACGCAACGACGAGGCCGTCACGTACCCGAACCCCGTCCCGCATTGCGATATCTGTCGCTGGCAGCCGGTCTGCGACAAACGGCGACGCGCTGACGACCATGTATCGCTTGTCGCCGGAGTCTCCACGCTCCAACAGCGAGAACTCGCGGCTCGCGGAATCGTGACGCTGGAAGGTCTTGCGCAACTGCCGTTGCCGCTTCCGTGGCGTCCGGATCGTGGATCGCCGGAAGGCTACGAACGCGTCCGCGAGCAGGCGCGTGTGCAGTCAACCGGACGCCGCAACGGAGCGCCCATTCATGAGCTTCTCGCACGCGAATCCGGCAGGGGGTTAGGCCGTCTTCCAACGCCATCGCCCGGCGACATTTTCTTCGACATCGAGGGCGATCCGTTCGTGGAGCCCAGCGGCCTGGAATACCTCTGGGGTTGGGTCACCGAGGAAAACGAGGACTCCGTCTATCGCTGCCTTTGGGCCTTCAACCAAAAGGAAGAACGGGAGGCTTACGAACGTTTCGTCGACTTTGTGATGGACCGCCTCAAGCGGCATCCGGACCTTCGCATCTACCATTACGCGCCGTACGAGCCCGGAGCGCTCAAGCGACTCATGGGACGGTACACAAGCCGTGAGTCGGAAATTGACCGCATGCTGCGTGCTGGAATTTTCGTCGATCTGTACGGAGTCGTTCGGCAATCCGTGCGGGCCAGCGTTGAGAGGTACTCCATCAAAGATTTGGAAGTGTTCTACGACTACCACCGGCGGACTCCGTTGCGCGAGGCTTCGGCGGCTCTTCATGTCATCGAGTTTGCTCTGGAGATGGAGAATCCGGAAAGCATCAAGGAGTTCGACAAAGAGAAGGTGCGCCTTTATAACGCAGACGACTGTCATTCCGCCCGGCAATTGCGCGGCTGGCTCGAACAACTTCGGACGGAATGCGTCGCGCGAGGCGAAAACATTGTGCGCCCGCAGCAAGCGTCAGGAGATCCTCCGGAATCAGTCAGCGCGTGGCAACTGAAAGTCCAGCCGGTTCAAGAGCGTTTGCTGCACGGGGTTTCGCCCGATCCGAACGCGCGCAACGACGAGGATCAGGCTCGATGGCTGCTGGCTCACCTCCTGGAATGGCATCGTCGGGAGCAAAAGGCCCCGTGGTGGGAATACTTCCGGTTGGCGGATCTCTCCGAGGAGGAGCTCTTTGAAGAACGCGCGGCGTTGGCGCGCCTCGAGTGGCGCGGCCGCACCGGCGGCACGGACCGTTCTCCGATACACCGCTACGCCTTTCCAGACCAGGAAACGAGCATTCGTCCGGGCGACGAAGTGCAGATGCCCGGCGGCGACCCGCTCGGAAAGGTGGACGACATTGACGTCGAGCAAGGCCATGTCGACATCAAGCACCGTCAAGCAGCCGCCGACGTACGACCGACGGCGGTATTCGCCCATACCATCGTTTCAGGCGACGAGATGGCGGAAGCGTTGCTTCGGATGGCGCAGTGGATCGTAAGGCATTCCATCAACGCTTCTGGGTCCTATCGCGCCGGCCGCGACCTGCTTCTCCGGCTGCCGCCGCGTCTCTCGGGAGATCGCCGCCTGCCTATTGCGGAAATCAACGTTGTCAGAGCCGCACGGAACCTGGCTCTCGAATTGGACCACAGCGTTCTGGCCATTCAAGGGCCGCCTGGTGCGGGAAAGACGTACACTGCGGCGCGAATGGCGCTGGAACTCTTGCGCTCCGGTCGCACGGTTGGAGTCACGGCGGTTAGCCACAAAGTGATCCGCAACCTGCTCGATGCGATTGTGTCGGGCGGGAGGGAGGAAGGACTTGCGGTACGCGCTGTTCACAAGGTGACCGAGTTGTCGGGCCCTGAACACCCCTCGATTCGAGAGACAAGAGACAACGAGGACGCGCTCTCGGCATTGCGAGACGGTGAAGTCCGCGTTCTCGGCGGAACGGTATGGATGTGGTCGCGCGAGGAGTTTGCCGAAGCCGTCGACGTCCTCTTCGTCGATGAGGCCGGGCAGCTCTCGCTTGCGAATGCGCTGGCGGCTTCCCAAGGAGCGCGATCGTTAGTCCTCGTGGGCGACCCGCAGCAGCTCGAACAGCCCCAACAAGGCAGTCACCCCGATGGCGCAGGCGTGTCGGCGCTCGAACACGTACTCGGCGGAAGTAAAACCATGTCGCCGGACATCGGCCTGTTTCTTCCGGAAACGTGGCGGCTCGCCCCGGCCTTGTGCGCATTCACATCGGAGCAGGCATATGAAGGGCGGCTTCACCCACGAGCTGGTCTTGAACGGCAGGAAATCCGCGGCCACACGGAGATTGTCGGCTCGGGCCTGTGGTTCGCCCCGGTGTCGCATGTGGGAAATCGCAATGCGTCGCCGGAGGAGATCCGCCGGGTCGTCGAAATCGTGCGTTCGCTCCTGAACGGCGGCGTTGAATGGATTGACTCAGACGGCGTCGCCCATCCAATGAAGCTGGACGACATTCTGGTTGTCGCGCCGTACAACGCGCAGGTTTCCGGTTTGCTCCGCGCGGCGCCGGGCGTCCGCGCCGGGACAGTCGATCGATTTCAAGGTCAAGAAGCGCCCATCGTGATCTACACCATGGCCACGTCGTCGGCCGACGAAGCGCCGCGGGGAATGGAGTTTCTCTATAGCCTCAATCGCCTCAACGTGGCGACGTCTCGGGCGCGTTGCGCGTGCATCCTCGTCGCGAATCCGCGCTTGTTCGAGCCGGATTGCCGAACGCCAGAACAAATGCGTCTCGCCAATGCCTTCTGCAGGTATCTCGAACTTGCGGGAGTCATTCCAGATCGTCCGCCGGCGGGAGGCGTCCAACCCTGACGCGTTGGTCCACCAACCAAACCGCTTTCGTTGCATCCGACCTTGCCCGGAATTACGATGAATCTGGAGGCGTTCACCATGGGTTTGGTTTACGCAAACATCGAGCTGCGAAATCCTCGGGAATCCGAACTTCATCCACTCTCAATACAGGCGCTCGTCGACACAGGCGCGATGCACTTGTGTATTCCTGAGCATGTTGCGATTCAGTTGAAACTGGAAGCTGCTTACGAGCGTGAAGTAACCACGGCCGATGGCGTCCGGAGGCTCTGCCGGTACGTTGGGCCAATTGAAGTCCGTTTCGACGGGCGTGCATGCTTTACTGGGGCGCTCGTCCTCGGAGACGAAGTGCTCCTGGGGGCAGTGCCGATGGAGGACATGGACCTGGTGGTTAGTCCCGCAACTCGCTCCGTCATCGTGAACCCGCAAAGTCCAAACATTCCGTCGTCGACCGTTAAGTAGTTCAGAGTCCGCGAATTTCGCGACAGAAACTCAATAATCGCTGCACGACTTGAAGTAGGAACACACCGGGCAGCGCAACTCGCATTTCTGCTCCTGGAGACGTGCGCCGCAGTTCGGGCAGGTTCTCTCGATCAGCTCCGGATCAGGCTCGACGGTCGTCGTGGGGCTTGTCATCCTGTTGTTCTTTGCTGAAATATTCGGCAAGGTGTCCGAGGATCGTGGCGGCGTCGGCCGCCCGGCCCTCGAACGTGGTAATGCAGCGCGAGCGCCGCCAACCGTTTCCGCGTTTCACGCCGACGATGATGTATTCGTCAAAGAAGCCGCTCTCCTTCAGGAAACGGACCGCGGATTCGGGAGTGAATTCATTGGTCCTGAATTCACAAACGCTGATGAGGTCCCGGAGCTTCTCTGCTTCCTGGGGCTCCGCCAGTTCCAGAAAGGGATCCAGGCCGTGAACTTCGCATCGGGCGGGAGGCTCTCCATTCTGAGAAAGGGCTTCGATCTGCGCTCTAACGAATTCCCCGAGCGCGCAGTCCTCGAAGCCTTCGATCACCGGGCCAGTCCGAAGAAACGACATATAGAAGACGCCTTTTCGCGGCACGAGACGACCTAATTCATCGACCTCGCCCAATAGCGCGGCTTCTTCCACTGACGGGCACAACAAGGCAAGGGGGCGTATCGTGGATCGGCGCAAGGCGCTATGCGCAGAGAACACGTTGCTGCGGATCCGAAACCGTAGCTCGACCATTCTGTCCCCTCCTCGGGTCTGGCTGGCTGTCCACATCCTCACCTTCTTATCAGACGGCCCTCGGTCAGAAGTGGTCCGTTTTGCCTGCAAGATATACTTCGATCATGCGGACGTTCACGCCTCACGAGCTTCGGCGCATCCGAAGACTGAAGAATCTCCCCGCACAAACCATCCTCAAGATCGAGGAGCCTTGTCCGCTGCATTCTGTCTGCACTCCGCTGCCGCTGTTTCGCGTTTACAAGATTGACGACGCCCGTTTCCAGGCGGAATGGAACAGCCACCACAGCCCCGGCCCGAAGCAGGTATTCACGTTTGCGGAAGCGGACGGTCAGGAGCCGAAGTAACCCGTCTTCGCTCGTATCCGGACGTCCCGGGCGGGAATCTCGACGCGGATCTGATGGAAGCCCGGCTTGCGTGGAGCGTAGTAGCCCACGTAGTACTGCTTGGCCAGTTCGGCGCGAATGGTTTCCATGGCGGGCGGGACGGGATCGGTCTTGTTGAGATACACAACCCGCCCTCCGCTCAGGGAGGCGAGGGATTCGATGGTGTTCTTATCGATGTGGACCGGCGAGCCGATGGCAATGAAGTAGAGAAGGACGCCGGAGCGCTGCGCTTCGAGCGATGCGTCGCGATGTCCGGCAAGGCTTCCGTTGTCGTTGCCGTCTGCAAACACAATAAGCGCCTTGCGGACATGCTCGCTCTCCCCGACTTTGCGCATCGCCTCCAGAAGCGCATCGTAAAGCACGGTTGTGCCCCGCGGCTTCAGACCGTCGAGTTCCCGTTCCAGCCTCGACAATGATCCCCGAACGTCATGAAGGAGCCGCACGTTCGTCCCGAAAGCCATGACAAACAGTTCCTCAAAACGCTGGAACGTTCGGGCAAATGTAAGGATTCCAGCTTTGGTCATCGGCAGGATGTCGACCATGCTGCCGCTGTTGTCCACGAGCAGGCCGATGGCGGACTCCACCGCGTCTTCCTTTTCGAAAACGGCGATCTTCTGTTCCACGCCGTCTTCATAAACCCGAAAGTCGTTCGCCGTGAGGCCCGTGACAAATTGTCCGCGGGCGTCCTGAACCGTGAGAAAGACATTGACGAGATTGACATCGACCCGCAACCCGTCCTGCGCGCGCCCCCCAACGGCCAGAAGAGAACAGAAAATCGAAGCGACAAACCACGCACACTTCGACTTCCCCAAATCCGCAATGCGCAATCCGAAATCCGCAATCTCTCTCATTCCGCTTCCAGAACTTGCCGGTATAGACGATAGACCGCCGTGTTGGTTGGGAATATTCTAAACCCCTTCTCGATTACAGCGCGCGCTTCCCGGGTCTTGCCGGCGGCATTATATAGGTTGGCGAGCCGCACGTAGACGTCGGGATCGCGATCCAAGCCGTGTTTAATGGAGAACTCGTACTGTTCGATCGCCTTCGCAGGCTCGTTCTTCTCTTCCAGAAGCCGGCCCAAACGGTATCTGGCCCAGAATGTATACGGATCCGCCTCCAACGCCTTTTCAAAGGCCTCGAGCGCCTTGTCGGCGCGCCGGCCGGCCAGGTAGTAGTCCCCCAATACGGCCCATTGATGGCCGAGCGCCGGAGGATTCGTTGCGAGATACCGCTCCATCCAGTGGGCGGCCTCCTCCCATGCCTGCATGTGTCCGTATATTTCGGCAAGCTTGCGCAAGGGGCGCGGCCCATGGGGATCGATGGCGGCCGCGGCGCGGTAATGTTCAATGGCTTCTTCGTCATCTCCTCGCCTTTCGGCGACGAGCCCGCATACTTCTTCGATTTCGGCGCGAATCGGATGTCCGGGCTTTGCGGCATGCGCCGCCTTCTCCAGCGCCGATTCGGCGTCTTCAAGGTCGTTTCTGTCGAGCGCAACCCGGGCCACAGCGACCTGCACCAGGGCTTCGTCTCGCGGGTGAACCTGCGCCAGCATCCCCATCGCCTGGCTCGCCAGGTGTGGACGATCCATGGACAGAAACGACGGAATCACGCCGCTATAAGCTTTGCCGATGTCCGGGATCTCCGCGCCTTCCGGGAAGAGGCCGTCTTTTTCATCATAGAGAAGATCGACATTCAACTCGCTTGTCTCCCGGAATAACTGCCGCGGCGCATGAAACTCCAGGAGGGGATGATCATCGCTGTTGCGGCGCTCTGTCGACGCAAACTGCCGCACGCCTTCCGAAGACATCACGTAATGAGCCAGAAGGCCCTCCGGGGCGCCGGCGTTCATGTAACGGCTCACATCCCGAGCGACGCTGGGATCTTCCGCGTTCAGCCGCAGCCACCGGGAAAGCTGCAAACGCTGCGGCTCGCGCGAGCCGATAAGAATAAGATCCGTGCTGCTGTTCCAGACCGACACCTCCGGAAACCTCTCTTGGAATTCGCGCAATATCATGCGCAGGTCTTCGGGATCGAGTTCGTAGAGCTGGATCCACTGCGCGAAAACGCCGTCGGGCTTCAGGACTTCGGCGGCGCGATCGTAGAACTCCGAAGTAAAAAGGCTTCCCACTCCTGCGATCCATGGATTCGAAGGTTCGGAAATGATGACGTCATAACGCTTCCGCGTCACGTTCATGAACGTTCGCGCGTCGTCATGGATGATCTTTACTTTCGGATTCTCGTAGCTCTTCCGGTTGAAAGGGGCGAACAAGGCGGCGGCGCCGACGACGGCGGGCTCAATCTCGACGCAGTCGATTTCCTCAACTTCACGGAAGGCCGTCGCTGCGCCGACCGTGACGCCGGCGCCATAGCCGATGATCATGGTGGACTTCGGCGCCGGGTGATACAGGTGCGGCAGATATCCGATCATCAACTGCGTCATCATATCGCCTTGATTCGAGGCGTCGACTTTGCCGTTGGTGCGAAGCCCAAGATAGTCTTCCCCCCGCCGCACGGAGATGGTGGCGTTGGCGCCTTCTTTGAAGTAGACGACGTCCGCGTCTTCATAGTGCTCTTCGATAGTCAGCTCGGGGCGCGCTTCGAACTGCCTTGCGTAGATCAATACGCCGCGATCCAGCGTGGCCGGATCCCAAAACACGCCTCCTTTCATGGAAAGCGTCGCAACGATCAACGCCGCAAGCGCCGCCCACTTTGCCGCGTCACGGCGTTTCGCGCTCGCCGGCGCCGCCAGAAGCAGCAACGCCATGGCGGAGTTCAAGAACAAACCCGCGAGGATCGTCCGCTCTGTCCCAATGACCCCCAACAGCACAAACCCTGCGGTCAAGGAGCCGGCGATTGCGCCCACGGTGTTCACTGAATAGATGCTTCCGATGCTGCGGCCGAGCAGCTTCGCCTGATTCGAGTACAGATGGCCGGCGATCGGCAACGCTGCGCCCATGCAAATAGTGGCGAAGACCATCAAGAGAGCGCACAGCAGAAACTGCGTGGTTAGTACGGCCGGGAACGAATAGTAGAGACTGCGCACCAGCGACAGCAGTACAAGCGGCGCGACCAGATATCCCGCCAGGAATATAAAGCCGCCGGCGGCGACGCCAAGCTGCGTGAGACCCAGCAGGCGCAGACTGGCCGTCCGCCGCCATTTGCCTGCCAGCGAACTTCCAAGCGCGATCCCCACAAGGAAGGTCACAAGCATGATCGAGAACGCGTATGTCGAGCTGCCGATCAACGCCGCTAGGGCGCGCGTCCAGGCGACTTCATACATCATCGATACGAAGCCGGATACCCCCAGGGCAGCCAAAACTAGTCGGTCCGTCGCGGCGTCAGCAGGCCTTGCCGGGCCTACGTCGAGTGCAGGGGCCGCGGCCGCCTTTACCTGATGCGACAGCCGGCGGTCGTACGCGATGGCAAACAACCCGATTCCCAAGTTGATGGCGGCTATCATTAAGGTCGTTCGCAGGTTGCCGAAGCCGGGAATCAGAACGAGCGCCGCCGCCAGTGTGCCGCAGGCGGCGCCGAACGTATTGAGGGCGTATAAAATCCCGACCTTCCGCTGCACCTCCTCGACCCCGCGGGTGAAGAATCGCGCCAGGACGGGCAAGGTTCCGCCCATCAGAAACGTAGGAACGAGCAATACGAGAAAACTCGTCAGGAACCGCAGCAGCGCGTTTCCGCCGGGGATGGATTCCATCGACGGCGCCAGCGCCCAATAGACGCCCTCCAGCGCGCGGAAAGCAAATGGAACCGCCGCAGCCGAAACGCCAATGCCGATTTCCAGCAGCCCGTACAAGCGCAGCGAGCTGTGGGAGCGATCGGCGATGCGGCCGATCCGCCAGCTTCCCAACGCCAGACCGGCCATGAACGCCCCAAGGACAACCGAAATCGCATGGGACGTGTTTCCAAAGACGAGCCCCGTGAGGCGAACCCAGATCACCTCATATACAAGTCCCGTGGCGCCCGACAGAAAGAAGACTAGATATAGGATCCGATATGAGTGCATGTCGCGGGATTTTATCTGATTATCGTTTTTGCGTCCTGGCGTCTAAACTAGCATGATTACAAATCTTGTCAGAACCTGTGATATGTGCCACAAGGAAATTCCGGCGGGCAAATATGTGCAGCGGAACGCAGATCGGTTTGGTCTGGAGGTTCTGATGGTTTTGGCCGAGAACGAAGGACGGGAGCTTCAACTCATCGAGCTCCCGGACGGAACGATCGCTCTCGACACATGCGTGGAATGCTGTTCACGCATGGGTTTCCAGCACAGCCAGGCGCTCAACTGAACCCAAAGCCCACCATAATCGGATCGTGATCCGATACGCGTTTGCCGCCGCTCTTCAGAGAATCAATGACGGCCGGCCCTTCGGAATCTTCGACAGCCGGGTGAATGCCCTTCCCTGCGAACCAATCCAATTTCAGCGAGCAACGTCCGCCCGTTCGCTCCAACGCCCAATTGATGAACCAAAAGCACCAGCCGGGCACCCACTCTCGCATGTTCAGGTTGGCCGCGATGTCCTGAATGTCGTAGTGCAGCGTGCAAGCGCCGGGAACGTTGAGATCCCGATACGAATATCCCCTTTGTTCAAGCTCGCGGAATAGTCGCCGCTCGAACCATCTTTCGGGATACGGGTAATGATTGGCGACAACGTGCCGCACACCCATCAGAACGCGCCGACAGTAGCCGAGAATGGAATACAACGCGCGGCTGGCGTTGTGCGTCGTCGTATTCCAGTCGCCGCCGATCAGCACCGGCAGCCGAGGCTCGAGCCGGTCCAGATGATCGAGCAACACCTGCATCTGTTGAACGCGGCGCCGCTGCGAGGAATGAGCATCCAGGTGGAGAGACACGGCGCGGAACTCCCCCCGCGGGTGCTGAATGTCGGCAATTACGGCCCGCTGGCAGCCGATGCGCTTCTCCTCCCCCGACATCTTGTCCTTGCCGTTCGGCAACGGCAGCGCATGCACCCGGCGCATGGGATGCCGCGCCAGAACAGCGTTTCCGTGCAAAGACTCGGCGTTTTCCCCTTCTGCATGCTTTTCTATTCCGCTGCCCTTATTCAAAGCCAGATAGCACACCGCAAACGCATAGTTCAGACCCAGCGCCTCGGCGATGTCGCGCGCAACGAACCGGTTCCGAGTCCGCGCCATCCCGTAATCCAGCTCCGACAGCAGGAAGACGTCCGAACGCGCCAGCTTGGGATGATTGCGGATGGATTCGATGACGCCCTCAGCGTGGATGCCACGCTCCACGTTCCATGCCACAGCCCGGATGCATCCATCGGCGGCCGGCGCCTCGATTGAAGGGGCGAAGTCTCCCATGCTGATGGCATCCAATACACGCCGGACCTCCGGCTGCAACCGCCGATACAGAGGAGACGCCTCCAGCTCTCTTGTGTTTTTGAATCGCGCCAGGTCCGGAAGGTATGGCCCCAAGCCGTGCTCCAGAACAGCCGCATCCATCATTGAAGACACGGTCATAATCTAACCAAAGAAGGCCCATTCTCTGGAAGCCCCTTGAGCGCGCTTCCCAAGATGTCAAATGTGAAATGGCTGTTGTGCGATGTGAGATGAAGTTGGCGACATGGCCCGCTGACCCACTGGCCGGCTGGCCGGATCGTCAAAATCGACGCCGTCATTCCGGTGAGGGACCGGGCGGTTTTCCTCGACCGTCTCGACAATCATTTCCCCGTGACGCAAAGCTCCACCACTCTACAGGCGCGCACGAGTGGGCGCTTCCCAAGATGTCAAATGTGAAATGGCTGTTGTCCAATGTGAAATGCAGTTGGCGACATGGCCCGCTGACCCACTGGCCGGCTGGCCGGATCGTCAAATCGACGCCGTCATTCCGGTGAGGGATCGGGCGGTTTTCCTCGACCGTCTCGACAATCATTTCCCCGTGACGCAAAGCTCCACCACTCTACAGGCGCGCACGAGTGGGCCTTCCCAAGATGTCAAATGTGAGATGGCTGTTGTCCAATGTGAAATGCAGTTGGCGACATGGCCGGCTGACCCATTGACCGGCTGGCCGGCTTTGCTTCCGCGGGGAAATGATCGTCGCGGAAAACCGTGATCGCCCGGTCCCTCACCGCCGGTCCCTCACCGGAATGACGGCGTCGATTTGACGATCCGGACAGCCGGCCAATGGGTCAGCCGGCCATGTCGCCAACTGCATTTCACATTGGACAACAGCCATCTCACATTTGACATCTTGGGTAGCCCCCTACTCCGCGAAACGGTACCCTTCGCCGTGAACCGTGAGGATGTATTGGGGATTTGCGGGGTTATCTTCGATCTTCTGCCGCAGCCACGCGATATGCACATCAACCGTGCGGCTCATCGATGCGGCGCTGTAATCCCAGACCTCTTGAAGGAGCTCCTCGCGGGAAACGACCTCGCCGCCGGACTCAATCAAATATTGCAGCAGCCGGCACTCGCGCTCTGAAAGCGCGATGGTCTTTTTCCCCTTAGTAAGGCGGGACTTCACAAAATCCACGTGTATGCCGTTGAAGTCGTATTCCTTGAGCTTTGGCCGCGCGCCGTTGGAAGACCGGCGAAACAGCGCTTCGATGCGCACGCGGAGTTCGGCGATCTCGAAGGGCTTCGTCAGGTAGTCGTCTGCACCCGATTTGAAGCCCTGGACCTTGTTGCTGAGCTCGCCCCGCGCCGTGAGCATAAGAACGGGAGTTTCGACGCCGTGCTTTCTGAGATGACGCAGGACGTCAAAGCCGCTCCGCGACGGCAGCATGACGTCCAGGATAATGAGATCGAAACGCTCCCGCATGGCGAGTTCTTGAGCCTGAAGTCCGTCGGCTGAACTCTCGACGGCGTAGCCGTCTCCCGCAAGCAGATCTGTCAGCGTCCGGCGCAGACCGGGTTCATCTTCGACAAGAAAGATCCTGCGTCGCATCATACGGGAACGGCGGCGGCTGGAAGAGCCATCGTGAAACGCGAGCCGCCGGCTGGGTTTGGTTCATAAGATACAGTTCCATTCTGGGCTTCCAGAAGCTTCTGAACCAGATACAAACCGAGACCGTTGCCGGGCGTATGCGGCGTCGTGTTGGAACCGCGGTGAAAGGCTTCAAAGAGATGAGGCACGTCCGCTTCAGGCACGCCTTTGCCGTGATCGGCGACGGTTAAGCAGACGCTTTGCGATGGCGCATCCAGACGCCCTTCGATTTCGATGCGCACGCCGTCATCGCGCCTGCCATATTTCACCGCATTGCTGATCAGGTTTTGCAGACACTGGGTCATCGCGGTTGCGTCGGCCATGATGGGAGGAAGGTCCGAATCGATGCGCCTCTCGACGACGGCGTTGGCGTCTCGGAGCACAGGTTGAGAATTCTGAACGGCGCGGTCCACGAGATCCATGACGTCGAACGGCGCAATGTCGTAGCGCTTTCGCCCCGACTGCGTTTGCGTGTAAGCCATCACCTGTTCGACCATGTCCGCCAAACGCCGCGCTTCGTTCTGAACAATGGCGGCGTACTGCTCAATTCCCTCGCTGTCCCGGACGAGCCCCGTCCGCAGATTGTGGGCCGCCGACTGGATGACCGTCAGCGGCGTCCGCAATTCATGAGAGACGCCAGCGGCAAATTCCATTTGAAGTTTGCCCAATGCCCGGGCTCGATGTCCGGAGAGAACGGCGGTCGTTCCGCCGACTCCCAGCAGCGCGAGAATGCCGAAACTGATCGCCAGATTCCGCCATCGCTGTTTGTTCACGGCGGCTTCCAATGAGCCGGCCTGATGCTTCACCAGAAGACGCCAATTCTGACCCACGAAGGGGACGGGCCGGTATCCCGGTCCGAAACCCCAGGCCGCCCTGCCGGAGCCTCTCGGTCCTCCCGGGCCGGGCGCGCCCAGAGAATCTCCGCGCCCGCCGGGTCCACCCGGCCCGCCGGGCCCGCGGGGCCCTGGAAGGCTCGGCCGAGCGGCCGATGATCCTGCCAGGTCGACGCTTGCATCCGGGTACGCGCGGTCTTGCTCGGTCCATGGAGACCCCGTGCTGAATACGACCCGCGGCGTTCCCGTCAGTGAGAGCACCGCTACGCGGTACGGCGATCCCGCCGTCGCCGGAAAGTTCCGTTCCGCGACGGCCGGAAAGATGTCCTTCACGATGACTTGCTCGTCAAGCTCCGCCAGCAGCCAGGCCCGCGGAGGCGAACGCCGCTCGTTCTCATCACGACGATCAAAATCCGAACGTTCTCGGAGCCGGCCAACGGGAATCAACAAGGTGACAACGCCTTCAGAGCGAGGAATCTGGCTCAGTGACGGTCCTGCGAAGGGTCGCTCGCGCGCCGCTGCGTCGAGCTCTCTGGATAAGAACTCTTCGAGGTTGCCGAATTCCCGCGGCCACACGGCCGGCTGCAAAAATCCGTCCTTGAAATCCACATGCAGCAACTCCGGCGACTCGCCGGGGCCGGGCCGGACAAGGTAGAGAGCGCGAAGCAGATTGGGGTAGGACGAGTTGTGGAGCCAGTCCTGATAGCGCCACAAGAGAGGAGTTGCGTCCACCGGTACGCCGTCGCGCACTTCCAGCGTGTTGGCCAGGTAACGCACCTCTGCGGCAAAATCTTCAGCGAACCGGTAGGAGGACTCGCGGACGACCCGCTCCAGACGCTGACGCTCGACGATGCTCGTCTGCCCGATCCACCGATATTGGAAGGCGCCCAGCACAAACAGGGCTATCCATAAAACTCCGACCGAGAGCCGCGCGATCATACACAACCCCCCGTCGAATTATAGACACCCTCCGTCCGGCGCCTGTAAAAACTTGTAAACGGCTCGCAGCCCGTGGCTACGGCGCCTTGCAGGTGAAGTTCGCCGCGTCGTCCGTGCTTCCGGAACCCTTGTATGTCGCAACCTGCGGATACGGGCATAAGGGACGGGTCCGCTCGACTTTTCCGCTCACCACCCGCGACGCGATGATTTGATCCGGCGCCTTGCCCTTCTCCACCCATTCCTCCAGCGCGGTCAACATGTCGAAGGTGCTGGTTCCGTCGCCTCCGCCGCAGTGGGCCATCCCCGGAACCATGAAAAGGCGATGGGACCGCATGACCGCGTCGGCGCCGAGCCTGTCGACGACGCTCTTGTAGTAGTTGACGCTGCTGCCGGCTGCAATCTGCGGGTCGCTCCAGCCGTGGTATTGGATGATCTTTCCTCCGCGATCGAAGAACGGCTTCAAGTTGGAATCCAGCGCATCGATGTGAGCGCCGGCCAACTTGGCCGTGAGATCCATGTGACTGTCGAAGTTCAGCGTCTTGTAATCCCAATTCGGATCCTGAAACACAACGTATCGGAACAGGTCCGTCGCAATGCCGAAAGGCTGGGCGCCTGCCAGCGTCCCGAATGACGCCGTCGGTTCCAGTCCTGGAAAGATCTCGCGCTTGGTCCTCGAATTCAGCACGGGAGCGTAGATCTTTCGAGCGGTCTCGACCTGCGCAGCGGTCAAGCATGTGTCTGCGTCCGCTCCCTTGCATTCCAGAACTTTCGGATCGAATTTACAGGCGCGCGGGTTTTCAAGGACCCCATCCTTCACGCCGTCGAGCGCGTCGCATGCTCCAAGGATGGCGTTCTGGATCGCCGGATACTTTGCCGGCGGAATGTAGTTGGCTTCATTCATGTGCGAAGCCTGAGCGAGCCAGATCGCCTGAACGGCGCGGCCGGTAAAGTTCACGGCGGGCGCGCCCGCGACAATGCCGTCATAGTCCTGCGGGAACCGTTGAGCTTCCATGAGCCCCTGCCTGCCGCCGCCGGAACATCCGGTGAAGTACGAGTATTTGGGGGAGCTGCCGTAAAACGCATTGATCACGGCTTTCGCTTTCACCGTCATTTCATGTTCGGACCGCCATCCGAAGTCGATGACCTTTTCAGGATGCCCCATCGCGAAACTTGCGCTGGGTCCCGTATGACCCGTATCCGTTGAACTCGTCGCATACCCGCGACGCAGCGCCTCCGCCATTGCGGCATAGCTGATGGAACCGGCCCAGCCGCCATTGCCCACTGCTTGGAATTTGTTGTTCCAATTTGTCATGGGCAGCCACACCTCGACCTTGATGTCGGAGTCGGCGCTCGGCTTCAAAGTGAGCGCAACGCGGCAGAATGCGGGAAGGTCCGCATACGGCGACGGACCCCTTCCACCGCCGCCTCCACCGCGGCCGCCGGGCGCCGTGAACGCGCCGGCGGCGACCGTCTCCGCCGACGTCACAGTCGTGTCCGGCAGCTTCAACGTCAACAGGCTGTCGCAAGTCGCCGCAGCCGCCGGCTGCGGCCCGAGAAACGCCGCGAGAATGAAAACTGTAAACGCGACGCCAGTCCGGCCCAGAAAACCTTCAATGCTCGTGCGCTGAAACATGTTCGAAGACCTCGCTCGGGAATTGTTGATGACGCAATTGCGCCGTACTCTAACACCAATATGGGTTGTTCTGAAAACTCATCGTGTGACTGCGAACCACGACGCATTCTGCCCCCTGCCGCCTTCGGCGGCTCTCCCCCTTCTGATATGATGTGCGCCAAAACATCCTCCGGAGGTCGCATGAGCGTCTTCAGGCTGACCGTCAACGGCAAGATCCACTCCGTCGATGTCGATCCGGCGACTCCGCTCTTGTACGTGCTCAGCGATGATCTTGCGCTGCGCGGACCTAAGTTCGGATGCGGCTTGGGACAGTGCGGCGCCTGCACTGTCATCATCAAAGACCAGGCCGTCCGCTCGTGCATAACGCCCGTCAGCGCCGCGTCCACGGCGGAGATCACCACGCTGGAAGGGCTTGGAACCGTCGAGAAGCCGCATCCAATCCAGAAAGCATTCATCGACGAGCAGGCCATGCAGTGCGGGTTCTGCATCAACGGGGTGATCCTCGCCGCGAAGGCGTTTCTGGACCGCAATCCCAAGGCGACGGAAGACCAGATCCGGCAGGCTATGGCAGGCGTCCTGTGCCGGTGCGGCGCGCACGTGCGGATCATGCGAGCGATCCAACGCTACGCACGAGAGGCGGCGGTATGAAAAGTCTCGATATTCTGCAAATCCTCACGCCGGATGCGCTCGCTGTTTTGGAACGAAATGCAGTATCGCGCAGGCATTTCCTGAAAAGCGCCGGCGCGCTCGTCGTCGCTTTCGCCGCGTCGCCCGCCGTCGGCCCGGCGCGGGGCGCCGCGCAAGGCATCAATGGCGCCGGCAGTAATGCGCTGGATTCCTGGCTCGCCGTGAACGCCGACGGCAGCGTGACCGCATATACCGGCAAGTGCGAGCTAGGCCATGGACTCTACACCGCGCAGACGCAGCTCGTCGCCGAAGAGCTGGGCCTGCCGGTCCACCGCGTTCAGCTCATCCAATGCGACACAGCCCTGACGCCCGACCAGGGGACAACGTCGGGAGCGCAGTCGCATCCGGCAAATTTCAACAACGGCAATCTCGCGCTCGCCGCCGCAACGGCGCGTGAAGCGCTGATCGAGCGCGGCGCCGCGCGCCTGGGCGTCGCAATCGATGAGCTTGAAGCTAAAGACGGCGCCGTCCAGGTTCGGCGAGATCCGTCGCGTAAGATCGCCTTCGGCGAGCTTGTGTCGGGGCGCGCATGGGGAATCCCGCTCCGTGCGAACGCCAGGCGGAAAAGCCCGAATGAGTGGACCGTACTTGGAAGATCCGAACCTCGCATCGAAATCCCAGCCATGGCTGCGGGCGCCTTTGAATACGTTCACAATGTCCGCGTTCCCGGGATGCTTCATGGCCAAGTGGTCCGGCCTCCGGCCGTTGGCGCCGCGTTGATTCGCGTGGACGAAGGTTCCGTGCGGGACATGCCCGGCATCGTGAAGGTCGTCGTCAAGAACAACTTCGTGGGCGTCGTGGCAGAGAAGGCGTGGCAAGCGAACCAGGCTGCGGCCAAGCTGCGAGTCGAGTGGAAAGGCGGGGGCGAGGTCCCAGCGCAACGGAACTTCTACGAACATCTGCGTAGTCACAAACAACTCCGCGACACATTCGTCGTGAATTCGAAAGACGTCGACGAAAAACTCGCCGGCGCGGCAAGAGTGATCCGCGCCTCGTACTACTACCCCTACCAGATGCACGGCTCGATCGGCAGTTCATGCGCCGTGGCCGACGTTCAGCCCGATAAGGCGACCATCTGGTCGGCGACTCAGGCCGTATATCCGCTGAGAAGCAGCCTGGCCATGGTCCTCGGAATGCCGGCCGCCGGCATCCGCGTCATTTTCCGGATGGGCGCCGGCTGTTACGGAATTAACGGCGCCGACACAGTCTCTTATGACGCGGCGCTGTTGTCGCAGGCCGTCGGCAAGCCCGTGCGCGTCCAACTCACGCGCAAGGACGAGATGGCGTGGGAGAACTACGGCGCGGCTTTCGTGATCGACGAGCGAGCCGGCGTCGATGAAAGCGGCGTCATCATTGCGTGGGATCATGAATCGTGGTCGCCCGTCCGAGGCGGACGGCCCGGCGCGAATACGCCCGGCAACGTGATCACAGGATTCTTGGCGGGCTTCTCGCCGGCGCCTTTCTCTCCAAGAGCGCCCGCTCCGGATCCTCCCAATTTCGGCAACAACAGCAATGCCGCGCCGTCCTACGTCACCGGTTGCGTCGCGGGACGCTGCGGAGGAACGGGAACGATCTCGAGTCAACGCGTGCTGACGCACAGCGTCCCGTCGCCCTTCTGGACAGGACCGCTGCGCTCGCCGGCGCGCCTGCAAAACACATTCGCCCACGAATCGTTCATCGATGAAGTCGCAGCGGCCGTGCGGGCGGATTCGATCGAATACCGCCTCCGGCATCTCGCGGATCCGCGATTGATCGAGGTCTTGAAAGCCGCGGCCAAAGCCGCGAACTGGCAGACGCGGCCATCGCCGCAGCGCGGCGTCCGGCGGGACGGCCTCGCATCCGGACGCGGCGCGGCCTGCGTCCTCTATGAAGGCGATAACGGGTATTGCGCCATGATCGCCGAAGTGGACGTCGATCAAAGATCCGGCGTCATTGAAGCAAAGAAGTTGATCATCGCCAGCGATTGCGGACCGATCTCGAATCCCGACGGCTTAAGAAATCAATTGGAAGGCGGCGCCTTGCACGGCCTCAGCCGGACTCTCCTGGAAGAGGTTACGTGGAACGATCGCCAGATCACATCGATCGACTGGAAAACCTACCGCCCGCTTTACCTCGACGCCCGCGTCCCACAGATTGAAACGATCCTAATCCCGCGTTCCGAAGGGCGCGCCATGGGCGCCGGAGAAACAGCCGTCACCGTCGTTGCAGCCGCCATTGCAAACGCCGTCTTTGACGCCACGGCCGCACGCATACGCCAGGTCCCTTTCACGCCGGAGCGCGTGAAAGCGGCTTTGAACGCGCGGGGATAGTTTTGAGTTTTGAGTTTTGAGTTTTGGCGTTCGGCCTCCAATGTCAAATGTGAAATGGTTGCTGTCCGATGTGAAATGAAGTTGGCGACATGGCCGGCTGACCCACTGGCCGGATGGCCGGATCAAGGAGGCAGCGCCGTCACTCTCGTGTGGATCGCGCGCTTTCGATAGAGGCCGCAATCGTGCGGCACAATTTTACATTCCAATCACGGCCAAGGCCCGAGGCACGAGCGGTTCCAAGCAAAAAAAGCCGGCCATCCGGCCAGTGGGTCAGCCGGCCATGTCGCCAACTTCATTTCACATCGGACAACAACCGTTTCACATTTGACATTGGGGACCCACCCGTCCGGTGTTATAAGCCGCCGGCGATCGGCGCTCGGTTCGGCGCAAACATGACATGGCGGTCGGTCGTAGGCGCGCTGAGCGCCGCGATGTCTTCGTCGTCGATCGCTTTGAGATAGCGTTCGTTGAATGCCGCGATCGCGGCGAGGTTCTGGTCGAGCGTGGTTGGCGCGATCCGGTCTGCCCGCACGCCGCGACGAGGCGCAGCGCGACGGCAGCGAGCGTCGCTCTACATCGTTCTCATACGAGTCTCCGCGAACCGCTCGCCGCGCCTACCATCGCGCGGTTGCGCCTTCGTATTGAATGAACCGCCCGGTGTCTCCGAGCGTCGCCATGGCCGTATGGGCCGCGGTGTTCGTCGTCGGCGTGCTCGCGTTCGCCGTTTGGCTGTTCCGCGGCCGGGCGCTGTAGTCGAGCGGTGTCCGCTACTGACGACCGCGCCAAAGATCGAGGAGCAGATCGTTGAGGGGCTTCCCGGCGAACTGGATCTCGTGGCCGGCGCCGGCCACGACGGCGCGCGCCCCGCCGATTCGCCCGGCGATATCGTCGCAGATGGCGTCGAAGCCCGCGCTGTGGCCGCCGGATATGACGAGCTTCGGGAAACGCGCCGCCGCGAGCTCCGCCAAGGGTAGGGCGGTTTCCCAGGGGGGCCGCGCACGGCGCACCACCGGCACGAGCGGCAAGGCAACGGCGAGGAACTCCGGGGGAAAGGCATCCGGGTCGCTGCCGACGGCCTTGAGAAACCGGACCACCCACTCCTCGTCGGGAAGCTCCGCGTCCCATGCGCGCCGAACCGCATCGAAAAGCGCCCGTCCCGCCGGATCCTCTTGGCCCAAGGCGAAAGCGCCGGGCTCGAGCAGCGTCAGCGACAGCGTGGCTTCGGGACGGCGGGCGGCGGCATACATGACACCGAGCCCGCCGTAGGAGTGACCGACGAGATGCGCGGCGTCGCCCATGATCTCGGCGATGTCCTCGGCGTCGACCAGGAAGTCTTCGCCCACGGCGGCGGGACTGCGCCCGTAGCCCCGCCGGTCGAGCACGAGCAGGCGGAATCCCTCCTCGGCGAGCGGCTGCTGGGCGACCCACTCCTCTGCGCCAGTGGTGAGCGACCCGTGCACGAGCACGACCGGCGCGCCCTTGCCCCACGAATCGACGAAGAGGTCGGTCATGGTCGGTCCTCCCCTTGCGAACTCGCCAAGAAGGCTTGAAGCACGGCGAGTCTAGCAGAGATCGTTAATTGCGCGGGCGGTTGCAAAGACATTCGACATGCCCAAATCAACGATAGTTTCGATCTTGAGCTTCTTCAGAGTGTCGTCCGCCTGCGCAGACACTCCCGGAAGCACGCTGGGTTTGGACGGAAGAATCTCCCGAATTTTCAACTGCCGGAACTCCGATTTGAGAAGATCCTGAAAGCGTCGCAGGGCGTTCGTCATCTGCTCCTTGTCCTTTTGTAAACGGGTACGAAACCGAGCCGGGCTTTCGCGAGAGGGCCGGCCATTGTGCGCGCGCCGCGCGCATGTTACGTCAGCGCGCCGCCGCTGAACTGCACGTTATACAATGACGGCGTTGCTTCCTGGATCCGGCCATCCGGCCAGTGGGTCAGCCGGCCATGTCGCCAAATTCATGTCACATTGGACAGCAACCATTTCACATTTGACAATTGGGGGTAGATCCATCCGTCGGGTGTTATCGCAGCCGCCGGAAGCGTCGCTAGTCTCTCGTGATCTTGAAGTCGCCTTTGACCGCCCCGTGGCTCCACGTTCCCGTCAGCGTGCGATTGTGGGAGCCGATATTTTCGAGCTTGCCGTCAGCGACGTACTTGAGCATCTCGCCCTTGGGGCTCTTGGCTTCGAATTCGAAATGCACGGTCCATTTGGTGGAGTCGAGCGTGGCGGTCTTGAGGGGAATGTTGTCGGGACCGGGATTGATTGTTCCGCTGATGTTTTTGCCGTCCCAGGACATGACGATCGTGATGTGGTTTCGATGCGTCGGCGACGGGCCCCATTCGCCCGACCACGTGCCCACCAACGGGTGACCCTCCTGAGCCGCCATCGGAATTGCTGACAGAACGGCCAGAGCCGTCAACGCCAAAACTACCTTCACGTTCATCCTGCCTCCAAAAACTAGGGAACGATATCGCTGCTGCGATCGATCGATTTCTCGCTGCCGATGAGAAGCGTCGGCGCGAAATTGTTATCTTGACAGACATATTCGAACATTTCCTCGCCGCCGCGCCAGCGCAGGTCGAAACCGCCGGTCCACGGCGCGGTATAGGCGCCTGGATCGTCGACGGTCAGTTCGTACGTCATTGTGTTGAAATCCTTCCGCGTAAAGCGCTCGATCAGGTGGAGCTTCTCGGTATGCGGCGATCCCCGGCGGTCGAACCAGAATCCTTCATTGAAGCCAATCGTGTCCACGACCAGCGTGTCCCCCTCCCACCGTCCGGTGGAATGGCCGTAGTAGCTCGGAAAGAGATCTTTGGGATGCTCGGCGTCCATATGGATCACGCGGTAGGTATGCGGTCCTCCGATGTCCATGATCAAAATGCGCTTTTGCTCGGGGATGTCGACGAACTCTACGCCGTAGGGCGTCAGAAACTGGCGTGGACCGCCGGAAGGTTTGCACCGCGTGTGGGGTTCGAGCTCGTTCGCCTGCCGGTAGTCATAGACCATCTTGGCCCAGGGCAGGAAAGGTTGGTTGGAGAACGCTCCTCCGCCGACCCAGATTCCCTTTTCTCCAGGAAGCGGCCCGAGACGTACTTTTCCATCGGGAAGGCGAGGCGTTGGAGCGGAGGGCGCTGCGGGTTGAGCGCCGCGTCCGCCGCGTTGTCCACGTTGGCCCGCCGCGCCGCCCGCCTGTCCCCTTTGGCCTGCCGCCGCTCCGTTTTCGGGCTGCGAAACCGGCGCCTGAACGGCGCCGAACGCGGCGGCGCCGGCGATTATGAGTGCAACAAGGGCGGCAGGGGCAGTGATCTTCCCGAAGCCCGGCGATTTCATCTATTGCTGTGTTGGCGTCTGACCTTCACTGGACGCAGCGCCCAAACGCTGGCCCGTCGCGGCCATCGTCACAGTCCGGGCGTTCACGCGCTTGCTGCCGTTTTTGGCGAGCGTTCCGTTGACGATCACCTCGTCGCCGATCTTCATCGTGTTCCGGGTCCATCCGCGCGCCTGAACCAGGTGCGGCGGTCCCATTTCGAAACCCCAATTGGTCACAGTTCCGTCCTCACCCTTGACGTTCACGTAGAACCAAATGTGGGGATTCGCCCAATCGATCTTCGTTACGTATCCTCTTAAGGTGACGACCTTGTTGCGGTCGAACTCGGCGTCAAAGGAATGATGCGATATAGCCGGCGGCGTCAACACGACTGCGCCCAACACGAAGGTCAAACAACCAACTACGAGGCGTCTCATTCGCTGTCCTCCTGCTCCGTATAAATGATTGAACCTAAGTCTTTACTGACATCTCAGGGCTGTCAATAAAAACTTCAAACTCGGCCCGTGCGACTTACGGTCTATTGTCTTGACAGAAGTACGCAGGCAACTCCTCCCCGGGAATCCACTGCAAATTCCAGGCGCTCTTCCACGTTCGGGTATACGCGCCCGGATCGTCGATCGTTACTTCATACCTCAAAGTATTCGAATCCGGCCGCGAGATGCGTTCAATAAGGTGAAGCTGGTCGGTATGGGGGAGCCCTCCGTTGGAAAACCAGAATTTCTCATTGAAGCCTCGGGTATCGACCACCAGAGTGTCGCCTTCCCATTTGGCGACCGCGCGGCCGTAGTAGAGCGGATTGTCGTCGTCGCCCCGGACGGAGCCTCGCTGGGGGCGCCCGTCTAAGTAAATGAGACGCCAGTTATGGTTGCCGCCGCCAAGCAGCACGAAGATGCGCTGGCGCTCATACTCCTCGAGAAATTGCACGCCGTAAGGAATCTGAAACTGGCGCGGTCCGCCGGGAGGCATGCAATTGAGGAACATGGGGTCGTCTCTCAAAAAGTTCCGCTGGCGCAATTCGTAAAGATCTCGGGCCCAGCGCTGGAACGGCGCAACTTTGTCGACGTCCGCGATATTGCGCAGCAGACCGTGTGCGTTCACCTCCACATTGACGCCGGTTTCAATCAACGAGGTGGCTGTTGGATTCGCCCAATAGCCCGTCTCCCCGGGCGCCGGACCGAGTCGCGGCTTGCCATCCGGCCACCGAGGCGTGGGCCCCGCCGGACGGGTATTGCGCGGCCGCGCGTTCGCGTTCAGTTCAAATATTCTTTTGCCGCTGGAATCGAGCACCATCGATCGAGCCCACGCCTGACGGCTGCCGTTGCGCGCGACAATGCCTTCCACGGTAATGGCGTCGCCAAACTTCACAGTGTCTTCGCGCCAGCCGCTTCTGAGCAGATCGATCGGGCTCTCCAACTCGATGGCCCACGTCGCGACTCCGCTGCCGTCCTGCACGTTCATAAACACGTGCGCATGAGGGTTTCTCCAGTCCACTCTCGTCACGAAGCCCTTGAGGGTGATGGTCTTGTTGGGGTCAAACTTCGCGGAAATCTCGTGATGGGCCCGGACCGGCGCGTTCACCAAAATCGTAACCAAACCAATCGCTGCGGCCCCCATGACGCTGTACTTCATCTTTGCCTTCTCCTGCCGGGACTGTGTATAAAAACCCGCCAAAGGTGTCAAGGGCAAAGATGTTGTCGAGGATTGCGAATTGCGAAATGCGAATTGCGAATTGGGCGGAAGCTGCGTTTCCCCCAAATTCGCAATTCGCATTTCGCAATTCGCAATCCCTCAGGATGCTTTCTGCGCCGGAGGCGCGTACCACCTGTCTTTCGGGACGACTGCGGGCGTTTGTCGATCGCTTTCGTACGCAGGCGTCATAATCTGCACGCCATACTCATTACACGCGTCAAGCACGTTTCCATTCAGCTCCGACAGAACCGTGAAGGGGAGTGTTCCGCGCTGGACGTGGACCGAGAGTTCATACGTGATGAAGAACTGATCCAACGATGTTTTTAGAACACGCGGGGGCGGAACTCTCAGCACGCCCTTCGTGCGGAAGGCCGCCATCAGCAGCAGTTCCTCCACCTGGCGCCATGGAGTCTCGTAACCCACTCCGATCCGGGTCTCAACCACGCAGCCTTGCTCGTCGGGCGCGCTGTAATTCGTAACGTGGCTTGTGAGAACCATTGAATTGGGGATCGTGATGAGCTGATTGTGGCGGTCGCGAATTTGGGTGACGAGCAACGAAGTCCGGCTGACCACGCCATTCGTTTCGCCCACGGCGATGATGTCACCGACCTGAAACGCATCTGTATACGTCAGCAGCACTCCGGTGATCAGATTCGATATGAGGCCGGTAGAACCAAGAGAAATCAACAGACCGAGAAAGATCGTGACGCCTTTGAACGCCGACGAGTCCGACCCCGGGATGTAGGGGTACGCAATGAGCAGCGCAAGCACCACGAGCATGAAGCTGACGAGCCGCTCTGTCGTATTCGCCCACGACCTTCGGAACCCTTCAATCCTCAACTCCCCGGCGGCGATCTTTCTGAAAATGCCTTGAGACAGTCGCACGATTTGCAATGTCGCCCAGCCGAGGAAGCCAATGAAAATCAATCCAGGCAGATGGCGCCAGAAGGCGGCGGCCAGCGAACGGACGGGCCGCAGGACGCCCTGCAGCATCTCGCGCGACATGAAGCGGGTGTCGGGAAAGTAGAAAAGCACGAGCTCGAAAGCCGCATACAGGATCGCCGCGGCGCCGACAAGACGCAAGACTCGGAAGATGCGCCAAACTACCGTCTGAACCTGATCCCGGTGCAACACGCCGGCCAGCGGCCGCTGCGACGCGGAGATTCGCGCATGGAGCTTCTCCGACGCCCGATCGGCGAGCCATCGAGCGATCCGGAACTCGCCAGCTATCGCCAGGAAGGACAACGCCAGCGTCAGGATCGTTAGCGCCGCGCCCGCGGCAAACACGCCCTTCCGATGCTTCTCCCGATGCTCTACGAGCGCCTCGCGCATCGATTCCGCCCAGCTTTCGGCGAGCGTTTCCTGCGTCATCCCTGCAATCCTTGCGTCTTCAGGGAACACCGACGCCACGAGGACGTCTCCTACCATCACATCGATCGTGGAATCCGCCTCGTGAGTACTGACTTCCAGATCCGCCGCCGGATCCTCCGCCAGATTTCGGAGCCTGTTGGCAATGGCCTGCGCCCGCACCTCCGTGGTAAACGTCTTGAAACCCCAGTGCACTTCAAACACTGTCCGCCCGCCGAGCACCACGGGCGCGCCGGATTCTTGAGCCGCGGCTGCGCACGCCGCCAGGGCGCAACTCAAGAACAACGCTAAAGGAAGTCGCTGTCGCAACATGGATGTCCCTTGACGATCGGAGCACGCCGCGTACCGAAGTCCGAATTCCGAATTCCGAATTCCGAAATCCGCCAAATCTCCGGGGTTGACAAGACCAGACCGCGGATCTATCCTTTCATCCGGTTGTACGGATGAATCACTCCACTGCCGTTGTCGATCAACTGTCCGTTCTTTCCGACGCTATCCGCGTCCGGATGCTTGCAGTCCTTGAGGGACGCGAGCTGACGGTCTCGGAGCTTTGCGACGTCGTACAACTTCCGCAGTCCACGGTCAGCCGGCATCTCAAGACGCTGGCCGACGGCGACTGGGTCACCTCGCGCCGGGACGGCACCCGGCGGCTCTACACGATGCCGCTGGACGACGTGGACGCGTCGGCGCGGCGTCTCTGGCAGGTTGTGCGCGATCAGATGGCGTCATCGGCGGCGTACTCCGACGACGACCGCCGCCTGAAACAAGTCCTTGTCCGGCGCCGCGCACAATCGGAGGCGTTTTTTTCCGCCTCTGCCCATCAATGGGAGCGGCTTCGCGCGGAGCTGTTTGGGGCGTCGAGCCACCTGCAGGCGCTGGCCGCGCTGCTCGATCCAGGTCTGGTGGTCGGCGACCTTGGCTGCGGCGCCGGCCAAGTCAGCCAGTCGCTCGCGCCATTTGCAGAAAAGATCATCGCGGTGGACGCGTCCAGAGAAATGCTGCGGGCGGCGCGGGCGTATCTTGCCGGTCACAAACACGTCGAGGTGCGCCAGGGCGCGCTGGAGAAACTTCCGATCGAAGACGGCGCTCTCGACGTCGCTTTGATGATGCTCGTCCTGCATCACCTGCCGGAGCCGCAGCGCGCGCTCGAAGAGGCGGCGCGCGTATTGAAACGCGGTGGACGCTTGTTGATTCTGGATATGTCGCCCCACGAACGGGAGGAGTATCGTCAGACGATGGGACACGTCTGGCTCGGTTTCAGCGAGAAGCAGATGGCGCCGTGGCTCCGGGCGGCTGGATTCCGGGAGATTCGCTGGCGTCCGCTTCCCCCGGAGCCGAAAACGAAAGGTCCTTCTTTATTCGTCGCGACTGCGCGGCGATTGGCTTAAAACGAACACTTAACGAGGAGCTCATCACTATGTCCACGACCGTGGCCCGAATCCATGCCTTCGAGGAAGCCCGCAAGGCCGGGCGCGCACCGTTCAAGGTCAAAGATCTGAGTCTTGCGGAATTCGGCCGCAAGGAAATCCGTCTTGCAGAACAGGAAATGCCCGGCCTGATGGCCGTCCGCGCCCGCTACGCAGCCAAGAAGCCGCTGGCCGGAATGCGGATCATGGGCAGCCTGCACATGACCATTCAGACCGCCGTTCTCATCGAAACGCTGGACGCGCTAGGCGCCGACGTCCGCTGGGTGTCCTGCAATATCTTCTCGACGCAGGATCACGCCGCGGCTGCCGTAGTCGTAGGCCGGCCCGAGACGAACGGCTCGCCCGAGAATCCGCGCGGCATTCCCGTGTTCGCGTGGAAAGGCGAGACTCTGGACGAATACTGGTGGTGCACGGCGGAAGCCCTGCGATGGCCCGACAACTCGGGCCCAACGCAAATCGTCGACGACGGCGGCGACGCCACGCTCTTTGTTCACAAGGCGCTCGAATTCGAGGCTGCGGGCCGCGTTCCGGCGTTCAATCCGGCGAGCGATCCGGAAGAGTGGGGCGTCGTTCTCTCAACCCTTTCCCGCGAACTGAAAGAACGGCCCGGCGTCTGGTCGAAGATCGCCCGCGCCATTCGCGGCGTTTCAGAAGAAACGACGACCGGCGTCCATCGCCTCTACCAGATGGAGCAGGCTGGAACGCTGTTGTTCCCGGCGATCAATGTCAACGATTCGGTCACCAAGAGCAAGTTCGACAACATCTACGGCTGCCGCCACTCCCTCCCCGACGGGCTCATGCGCGCGACGGACGTCATGCTCGGCGGAAAAGTCGCCGTCGTTCTGGGCTACGGCGAGGTCGGCAAGGGATGCGCTCAGGCTCTGCGCGGCCAGGGTTGCCGCGTGATTGTCACGGAGATCGATCCGATCTGCGCGCTGCAAGCCGCGATGGAAGGCTATGAAGTCAAGACCGTGGAAGACGTCGTCGAAACAGCGGACATTTTCATCACCACCACCGGCAATAAGGACGTCATTACCACGGCGCACATGGCCAGAATGAAGGACAAAGCCATCGTCGGCAACATCGGCCACTTCGATAACGAAATCGACATGGCCGGACTGAAAAAAGTTCCGGGCATCCAACGCATCAACATCAAACCGCAGTACGATGAATGGCGCTTCCCCGACGGCCACAGCGTCATGATCCTCGCCGAAGGCCGCCTGCTGAACCTCGGCTGCGCGACCGGCCATCCGAGCTTCGTGATGTCGGCGTCCTTTACGAATCAGGTGCTCGCTCAACTGGACCTGAAAGAGAACGCACACAAGTACGAAAAGAAGGTCTACATGCTGCCCAAGCACCTCGACGAAGAAGTCGCGCGGCTCCATCTCGACCACCTGGGCGTCCGCCTCACGCGCCTCACGCCCGAGCAAGCTTCCTATATCGGCGTTCCCGTCGAAGGTCCGTACAAAGCGGCGCATTACCGATACTAGGGAATTTCGAATTTCGAATTGCGAATTGCGTGGGGCAATTCGCAATTCGCAGTTATTCGCAATCAAAGATTTGGGATTTGAGATCGGGCCGCATTCAATTTCACAATATTCTTAAGGGGTGTTTTGTATGGGGCCTAATCTTTTAAAGGCGATTCTTGGAGGATTCGTCGGAACTCTGGCGATCACGCTGCTGATGTATGTCGTGGCGCCGTGGATGCTTGGACGGCCGATGGATGTCGCGGGCATGCTGTCGAATTCGCTCGGCGTCAGCCGGAATGCGGGAATGTTCCTGCATTTCGTGAACGGGACGATCATCTTCCCGCTGATCTTCGCCGGCCTTCTGTGGAAGTACTTGCCGGGACGGCCGGCCGCCAAGGGAGTCCTCTTCGGCTTGATCTTGTGGTTCCTGTCCCAATCGATCGTCATGCCGCTGGGCGGCGCCGGCTTCTTTAGCTCAAACGCCGGCGGCTTCCTGGCGGTCCTGGCGTCGCTCGTCGGTCACGCCATTTACGGCGCGATCCTGGGCGGAATCACCGGTGAACGCGCCAAGCCGGCGGCGGAGATCCAGCGCGCGGCCTGACTGTGGGCGGTCGGTGAACGCGCAAACGCGCTCTTATCGTCGCTTCCGCCTCCACACGACGACTATGTGACGCGTTCGGCGGCTTCCCGGAACAACTCGGCGGCGCGAGCCAATTGATCGGTTGTGTGCTTCGCGGAAACCTGGGTTCGGATGCGCGCCTTGCCGATCGGCACGACCGGGTAAGAAAACCCGATGACGTAGACGCCGCCCTCGAGCAGATACTCGGCCATCCGTGCGGCGCGGGCGGCGTCGCCAATCATGACGGGAACGATGGGGTGTTCCCCGGGGAGAATGTCGAGGCCGAGTTGCATCATACGCGCACGAAAGAAAGCCGTGTTCGTCCGGAGTCGTTGGATGAGTTCCTGCGACGTCTTCAGAATCTTTAAAGTTTCAATCGACGCGGCGACAATTGCCGGGGCGACGGAATTGGAAAACAAGTACGGCCGCGAACGCTGGCGCAGCAGGTCGATTACCAGCTTGGGCCCGGCTACATAACCGCCGCTCGCGCCGCCCAGAGCCTTCCCGAGCGTGCCGGTCAGCATGTCGACGCGTCCCATCACGCCCATATGTTCATGCGTTCCGCGTCCGCTTGAGCCCATGAACCCCACGGCGTGCGAATCGTCGACCATCACCATGGCCTTGTACTTTTCGGCTAGATCGCAGATCTCTCGGAGCGGCGCGATGGTTCCGTCCATCGAAAAGACGCCGTCGGTGGCAATCAGACGAAAGCGGGCGTCGCGCGCCGCTTCTAACTGCGCTTCCAGGTCGGCCATGTCGCGGTTCCTGTATCGCAGACGCTGCGCTCTCGAAAGCCGGATGCCGTCGATGATCGACGCATGGTTCAATTCGTCGGACAGAACTGCATCCTCGGGGCCTAGCAACGTTTCAAACAACCCGCCGTTTGCGTCGAAACAGGACGAATACAGAATCGCGTCCTCCACGCCGAGAAACTCCGCGATCTCCCGTTCCAGCTCCTTGTGCTGCTCCTGCGTGCCGCAAATGAAGCGCACCGACGCCATCCCGTATCCCCAGCGGTCCAGGGCGCGGCGCGCGGCCTCGATCACGCGCGGATCGTCGGCGAGGCCGAGGTAATTGTTGGCGCAAAGCACGAGAACCTCTTCTCCGCCCTGCAGGCGCACGTCCGGGCGTTGCGGCGAAGCCAGGACGCGCTCGGGCTTCCAGAGACCCGCCGCACGGATTTCGGCGAGCTGGATTTCCACAAACGACGTATAGGCTCCTAACATAGGCGACCTATTAAAAATTGAAGATTGGACGATTCCTGCATCGCAAATCCGAAATCCGAAATTTGAGATTGGAAGGTCTTCAATTTCGCGATTTCCCTGCCAGCTCCTCCCAATTCAATATGACCTTTCCGCTTTCTCCCGATCTCGCGACCCGAAACGCCTCTTCGAAATCCCGATAGCTGAAGCGGTGTGTAATGACGGGGCGGATGTCCAGGCCCGACTGCAGGAGCACTGTCATCTTGTACCAGGACTCGTACATCCGGCGGCCATAGATGCCCTTGATCGTGAGCATATTGAAGATCACGGTGTTCCAGTCGATGGACATTTCCTCCGAAGGTATGCCCAGCATTGCAATGCGGCCGCCGTGAGCCATGTTGGCCAGCATATCGCGAAAGGCCGAAGGGTTCCCGGACATCTCGAGGCCGACGTCGAATCCTTCCTTCATGCCCAGCTTCTTTTGGGCGTCGGCGATGCGCGTCTTGGCAACATTCAAAGCGAGATCCACGCGGACTTTCCTGGCAAGCTCCAGGCGATACTCGTTGACGTCGGTGATCACGATGTACCGCGCGCCCGCGTGCCGGGCGACAGCGGCGGCCATAATTCCGATGGGGCCTGCGCCGGTGATGAGGACGTCCTCTCCGAGAACATCAAATGTGAGCGCGGTGTGCACAGCGTTGCCGAACGGATCGAAGATGGCCGCGGCGTCCCGGTCCACGCGCGAATCGTGGCGCCAGACGTTGGTCATGGGGAGCGCGATGTATTCGGCGAAACAGCCCGGCCGGTTGACGCCGACCGCCGAACTATTCGCGCACAAATGCCGGGCCCCGGCCATGCAATTGCGGCACCGGCCGCAAACGACGTGGCCCTCGCCGGACACAAGCTCGCCGGGATGAAAATCATTGACGTTGGCGCCGACATCGACGATCTCGCCGACAAATTCATGGCCGACCGTCATCGGAACCGGAATCGTCTGGCGGGCCCAGTCGTTCCAGTCGAAGATGTGGATGTCCGTCCCGCAGATTCCCGTGCGCAGGACGCGGATCAGCACGTCGTTGATGCCGATTACAGGTTCGGGAACGTCGGCGAGCCAGAGCCCGGCAGCCGGATGAGCTTTGAGAAGAGCTTTCACGCCCTCACCCGGGACGGGAGGGACCTGACCCCCTGCCGCCTTTTGCAAGGCGGTTGCTCCGCCTTCGAGAAGGAGCGCCGCTGAAGGCGGCAGGGGGTTGAACTTCGTTCCATGAGACGCTGCAGAGTTACTTCTTCTGCGTGATCTTCATCACCGCGCGGTTCAGGGAATCCGATACGTAGACCGCGCCGTCGACGTCCAGACCGACTCCATGCGGACGTCCAAGACCGCTGATGACATCGACGGATTTGCCGTCCTTGATGATGTTGACCGCGCCTGCATTCACATCGCTGACGTAAATCGTGTCGTCCGCTGTGATCAGCATTCCGCCGCGCGATGGGAACGGCCAGGTCTCGATGAACTTCCCGTCTTTGTCGAACACCGAAATCCGCTTGTTGTCGCTGTCCCCGACAATGACGCGTCCCTTGGAGTCCACAACGACGGCGTGTGGAAGCTGCAGTTGTCCCGGCGCGGATCCTTTGACGCCGCCGATGGAGCGGATGAACTTGCCTTCCTTGGAAAATTGCACGATCCGCGAGTTGACGTATCCATCCGACACGAATATGTCGCCGTTGGGGGCGATCGCGACGGCGTTAGGCCGATTGAAGAGATCTTGCGAAGAATTGTCTCCGGCGACGCCTTTCTTGCCCAACGTCATGAGCAGCTTGCCGTCGGGACCGAATTTGTTCACCACGTGCCCGTTCGAGTCCGTCGTCCAGATGAAGCCTTCGCGATCAAACATGATGCTGTGGGCTTCTACAAACAACCCTGCATCGCCCCACGCCTTGACAAACTTCCCGTCGCGCGTGAAGACGCGGAAGTAGGGCGCGGTCCGGACCAGAACCACAACGTTCCCCTTGCCATCGGGCGCAATCGAGGAAGTCGAGGCGTCCCATTGCATGCCGGGCGGCAGTTGAGCCCATGCTTTATCCACCACGTATTTGTCCGCGGACTGAGCTGCTGCGCCGCTCGCCGCGAACGTGCTGCAGATCAAAACTGCGGCGAGAACCATCGCCGCTTTCTGGGTCTTCATGGCGCCTTCTCCCTGTCTCATCAAAAAGATTCGGCCGTGATTTGAACACCCGCCGCCACAGAAGTCAAACCGTCTTGCAGAAGAGAAATTGAAGGACTTTGCGACGATGGGCTAAACTGCGGCAAATCTGACGCTGTCTCGGAGGATTCGCCGGATGCACAAGAGAATCTCGCGGCTTGGGGTAACGGCGGCCGGCATGATCGCGGCGGCGGTGATGGCAGCCGCAACCAACAACGCCCCGCTGGCCGACGCCGTGATGCGGTCCGACCGAGACGCCGTCCGCGCATTGCTGCAGCAAAAAGTCGACGTCAACGCCGCGCAGCCGGATGGAACGACCGCCCTGCATTGGGCGGCGCGCCGGAACGACGTGGAAACCGTTCAGTTACTGCTTCGCGCCGGCGCCAAGGCCCAAACCGCCACGCGCTACGGCGTCACGCCGCTGCATCTGGCGGCCCTCAATGGGAACGCCGCCATGATCGACGCTCTTCTAGGCGCAGGCGCCGACCCGAATGAAGCGAATCCCGGCGGTGAAACCGTGCTGATGACGGCTGTGCGCACCGGAAAGGCCGATGCGGTGCGGCTGCTGATGGATCGCGGCGCCGATGTCAATGCAAAGGAAAACGTGCGCGGACAAACGGCGCTGATGTGGGCCGTTCTTGAAAATCATCCCGACATCGTCAAACTGCTCCTGGCGCGCGGCGCCGATGTGAATGCGCAGACCGACGTCAGCATTCCCGATGGAACCAGCGGCGTACCGGAAGCGCGGTCCGGCGACATCGGCGCGCACGGCCCCGGAATTTATCGATCCCGCGCCGTGCCCAGCCCTTCGGGCGCCATGACGCCGCTGCTGTTTGCCGCCCGTGAAGGCAACAAAGAAATGGCGCGCATCTTGCTCGACGCCGGCGCGGACATCGACCGTCGCTCGGCCAACGGCACGCCGCCGATCACTGTGGCCATCGTCAATAATCACATCGAGCTTGCGATGTATCTGCTCGAAAGAGGGGCGGACCCGAACATCGCCGACGATTTTCACAAGCGGCCGCCGCTGTATGCCGCCATCGAGATGCGCAACCTCGATTTCACCCGCGAAACTCCGCCGCCCGCCTGGGACCCGGGCGATCCCATGGATTTGATCAAAGCGCTTCTCGCGCGCGGCGCCGATCCGAATCCGCGGGTCAACACAACGCCGGTCCGCGGTTTCATGCAAGGCAGCGCCAATTGGGCGAACTTCGACGGGCAGACGCCGTTTATACGCGCCGCCCTGGCGGGCGACATCACGCTGATGCGCCTGCTGCTGGAATATGGCGCGGACCCGAACATCACCACTTACGACGGCGCGACGCCGCTGATGGCCGCTGCGGGAGTCAATTGGGTCGTCAGCCAGACGTTCAGCCGCTCCGACGAGGAGTATCTGGAAGCGGCCAGGCTATGCATCGAAAAGGGCAATGACGTGAACGCCGTCAATTCGCAGGGATTCACCGCCATGCATGGCGCGGCCAATCGCGGATTCGACGCGATGATTAAGCTGCTCGCCCAACACGGCGCAAAGCTCGACGTGAAAGACAAACAGGGCCGCACGCCCATGACCTTTGCGGAAGGCGTGTTCCTGGCGGTGCATCCGCCGGTTCGGAAACCGAGCACGATCGCATTGCTGGAGCAGTTGATGGGGAAGGAATGAGGAGAATCATCACAATCGCCGGCATAGCAATCCTGCTCGCAGGTCTTGGCCGGGCGCCTGCGCACGGCCGGCAAGGGGATCCGCCCGTCAATCAACGCGAGCTTCTGACCAAATACTGCCTCACCTGCCACAACGACAAGGCAAAGACCGGCGGGCTGTCGCTTGAAGGTCTCGATGTGGACCACCCCGAAGCACACCCGGAAATTTGGGAAAAAGCGATTCGCAAGCTGCGCGCTGGATTGATGCCGCCGACCGGGGCGCCCCGTCCCGACCGCGCTTCCTTGGACCGATTCCGTAGAACTCTCGAAGCTTCGATCGACCGGGCCGCTCTTGCATCCCGCAATCCGGGCGTGACGGCCCTGCACCGGATGAACCGCACGGAATACGCGAACGCCATCCGCGACCTGCTGGCTGTGGAAGTCGACGCCGCGACGGTCCTCCCGCCCGATGACTCCAGCGAAGGCTTCGACAACATTGCAGACGTCCTCGGAACCTCGCCCGCCCTGATCGAGCGCTATATCGGCGCAGCGGCCAAGATCAGCCGCCTCGCCGTGGGCAGCACGGACATCGGTCCGCTCTCCACGACTTACAAAGTGCGCGGAGACGTATCTCAGGACCACCACATCGAAGGGCTGCCGCTCGGGACGCGCGGCGGCGTCGTCATCCGGCATAACTTTCCGGTGGACGGGGAATATCTCTTCAAGGTTTCGCTTTTGAGAGTCAATTTCGGTCCGCAGTACGGCGCTTCGGCAAAAGGCGAACAACTGGAGATGAGCCTCAATGGCGAGCGCGTCCTGCTGCTCGATTTGCCGTCCAGGCCGTATTACTACATTCGCGGCGGAGGAGGCGGCGGCGCCGCGCCGTCTCTGGAAATCCGGCTCCCGATCAAGGCCGGGCCGCAGACGATCATGGTGACGTTTGTCAAAAAGACCGCGGCGGACGTCGACGACCTGTGGCAGCGATTCGAATCAACGACTGCGGATCTGCAGACCGGCGTGCAGTTCGGATACACGACCGTTCCGCACCTGTCGTCGGTGGAAATTGTCGGGCCCTACAACATCGGGGCGCCGCGCGATACGCCCAGCCGCTCCAAGGTCTTTGTCTGCCGGCCGGCTTCCGCGAACCAAGAGGACGCCTGCGCGCGGCAGATCGTTCGAACTCTGGCGCGCCGCGCATTCCGCCGGCCCGTGACCGACGACGACGTCAATCCTTTAATGGAGTTCTACGAAGCCGGACGCAAGAACGGCGACTTTGAAAAAGGCGTGGAGATGGCGCTGCGGCGCATTCTCGCAGATCCTCAGTTCGTGTTCCGCATCGAACGGGATCCCCCGAACACTCCGGCCGGAGGCGTTTATCGGATTTCAGACGTCGAGTTGGCGTCGCGCCTGTCGTTCTTCTTGTGGAGCAGCATCCCGGACGATGAACTTCTGACCGTCGCCGAGCAGGGCCGGCTGAAAGATCCCGCAACGCTTGAGCAGCAAGTGCGCCGGATGCTCAAAGACCCGCGCGCTCAGGCGCTCGTCAACAATTTCGCAGGTCAATGGCTGTACCTGCGCGAATTGAGGAATCGGAATCCCGACCTGCTCGTCTTTCCGGACTTCGACGACAACCTGCGGCAGGCCTTCCAGCGCGAGACCGAACTCCTGTTCGACAGCATCGTGCGCGAGGACCGGAGCATCTTTGACCTGCTCAAAGCCGATTACACGTTCGTGAACGAGCGCCTCGCCCGGCATTATGGAATTCCCAACATCTACGGCAGCGACTTCCGCCGGATTCCCGTCCAGAACGAGGCGCGACGCGGGCTGTTAGGGCATGGAAGCTTCTTGACGGTGACCTCGGCGACGAACCGGACGTCGCCGGTGACGCGGGGCTCTTGGATTCTGGAGAATCTGCTCGGCAGTCCGCCGCCGCTGCCGCCGCCGGATGTGCCGCCGCTGCCGGAGAACACAACGGGACAGGGCGTTACGGCGAAAGCGGCGTCCGTGCGGGAGCGGATGATCCAGCACCGCACCAATCCCGCCTGCCGATCGTGCCATCAGATCATGGACCCGATCGGCCTGGCGCTCGAGAATTTCGACGGCGTCGGGCGCTGGCGCACGATGGATTCGGGGTTCCCGATCGACGCATCGGGCCAACTGGTCGACGGCTCCGCTATTGACGGCGTCGACAGTCTGCGCAACGCGCTGCTCAGCTATCCCGATGCATTTTCTCAGACCATGACGGAGAAGCTTCTGATGTACGCCGTCGGCAGAGCCATGCACTATTACGACATGCCGGTCGTCCGCACGATTGTGCGCGAGGCTGCGCGCAGCGACTACCGGTTTTCATCGATCGTTCTGGGAATCGTCCACAGCGACCCGTTTCAGATGAGAGCGAGGCCACAACAATGACGTTCATCACGAAAAAGCATTTGTCCCGGCGGACTTTTCTTCGCGGCGCAGGCGTCACGGTTGCGCTGCCGTTGCTGGAGTCGATGGTTCCCGCTCAGACGCCGCAGCGGAACACCGCGGCGAATCCGAAAACCCGGCTGGGGTGCTTTTACGTTCCGCACGGCGCAACCATGTACAAGTGGACCCCGGCGACTGAAGGCAAGAACTTCGAGATGTCGGAAATTCTGAGTCCGCTCGAGAAATATCGCAGTCATCTGACCGTGGTGAGCAACCTGGCGCATCAGAGCGCGAAGGGCGCCGACGCGGGCGCCGAGCATGCGCGCTCGGCGGCGATCTACCTGACCGGAGAGCATCCGCAGAAGAACGCCGTGAAGGTTGGCGTCTCGGTGGATCAACTTGCGGCCCAGCATATCGGCCAGGACACGCCGCTGCCTTCGATCGAACTCGCCATCGAGGAAGTCAGCTTGAGCTGCGGCGCCGGATACGGCTGCGCCTACTTCAACACAATTTCCTGGAAGTCGCCGACTGTCCCGCTGCCGATGGAGAACAGCCCGCAGGTCGTTTTCGAGAAGCTGTTCGGCGACGGCGGCACGGCCGAGCAGCGGCTGGCGCGCAAGCGCGAAGATCGCAGCATCCTCGATTCCATCCGGCAGCAGACGATGGCTCTCAAGAACACGCTGCCGGCGTCCGACCGCGCGCGCGTCGACGGCTACCTCGACGATATCCGCGAAATCGAGCGGCGCATCCACACCGTGCTCGATCGTGAATCGAGCGGCGCCCGCCAGAACGTTCCGGATGCGCCGGTGGGCACCCCCGAAACGTTCGACGTCCATATCAAGTTGATGTACGACCTGCTGGCTCTGGCGTATCAGGCCGAGATCACTCGCGTCGGAACGCTGATGTACAGCAAGGACCTGAGCCCGGCCAGCTATCCCGAAAGCGGCAACCGCAGCGGGTTCCACGGCGCTTCCCATCACGCCAACGTCAAGGCCAACATGGACAATTTCGCGTTGATCAACAAATACCATGTGCAGATGCTGGCTTACTTCCTTGAAAAGCTCGCAGCCGCTCCGGACGGCGACGGCACGCTGCTGGATCACTCGATGATTCTCTACGGCAGCAGCATGAGCAACGGCAACCAGCACGACCACGATCCGCTGCCGATCATCCTCGTCGGCGGCGCTTCGGGCAAACTCGAAGGCAACCGCCACATCGTCGCCCCGCCCAAAACCCCGATGACGAATCTGCTCCTCGGCATGCTCGATAAGCTCGGAGTGGAGAGGGACCGGTTCGGAGACAGCACGGGGAAGCTGGAAATCTAGCCGCGGATTACGCAGATCCAAGTTGCTGCCGATTTACGAATTAGAAAACGAGATCATCGGCGCGTTGGCTTCAGCAAAGCGGCTGGTGCTGCAGGCGCCGACAGGATCCGGCAAATCGACGCAGGTTCCGCAGATGCTCCTCCGTCACGGCCTGCTTGGAAACGGACAGGCGGTCATCCTGCAGCCGCGGCGTCTTGCGGCGCGCCTCCTGGCTGTGCGCGTCGCGCGGGAGCTCGGCGTGGAGGTTGGGCATGAGGCCGGCTACCGGGTGCGTTTCGAGAACAAGACGAGCCCGGCGACGCGCGTCGTGTTTGAGACCGAGGGAATCCTGCTCCGGCAGCTCATCGACGACCCTGCGCTGTCCGGAATTCAAGCGCTCATCTTCGACGAATTCCACGAGCGTCATCTTTACGGCGACGTCACCCTCGCCCGCGCGCTCGACATTCAGGAACAGATGCGGCCGGATCTTCTGATCATCGTGATGTCGGCGACGCTCGACTCGCGCCTGCTCGAAGACTATCTCCGCCCGTGCACTACCCTTGTTTCCTCGGGCCGCACGCATCCGGTCGAGGTGACTTATTTGCCGCGACGCCTAGGCAAGAACGCGCCCGCCGTGTGGAATCTGGCGGCCGACGCCTTCGCCGAATACGCGCGCGGCGGCGAGGGCGGCGACGTTCTGGTTTTCATGCCGGGCGGCTACGAAATTCAGCGGACCATCGAAGCGATTCGTGAAAAGCCGGAATCGCGCGGCTATGTTCTCTTGCCGCTTCATGGAGAGTTGCCGCCGCAGGATCAGGACGCGGCTGTGGCGCGTTACGACCAGCCGAAAGCGGTTGTGGCGACCAACGTGGCTGAAACGTCCATCACGATTGAAGGCGTGCGTCTCGTGATCGACAGCGGGCTTGCGCGCGTCCCACGCTATGATCCGAATCGCGGAATCAATACGCTCTCGATTGAACGCATCAGCCGTTCGAGCGCGGATCAGCGGGCCGGACGAGCGGGACGCACCGCGCCGGGACAATGCATCCGCTTGTGGTCGGAAGCCGAGCAAGGCGAGCGCGCCCAACGCGACGTTCCTGAAGCGCTTCGGCTGGATCTCTCCGAAGCAATCCTTACGTTGAAAGCCGCGGGAATTGCAGACCTCCGAAAATTTCGATGGTTAGACCCGCCGCCGGACGCAGCGCTCGCGCACGCCGAAGAACTGCTCTGCGACCTTGGGGCCACTGCTCGAAGCGCCGAAACAGGATCGACCGAAATTACCGAACTCGGACGGCGCATGCTGGAGTTCCCCGTGCATCCGCGCTATGCGCGCATGTTGCTTGCCGCGCAAGATTACGGCTGCGTTTATCACGCATGCCTTGCGGCCGCTCTCACGCAAGGTCGCGACCTGTTGATCCGCAACGCGGAGCGAAGCGTGGTCGAGGCTCGAGAGGACGCGTTGGGCGCGGCGAATCGCTGCTCATCGGATTTTTGGGTTCTGATGCGAGCGTGGAAGTATGCAGTGAAGCATCAGTTTCGAGTCGAGGCGTTGGGTCGCGTCGGCATTCATGCGGGAGCGGCCCGTCAGGTCGGCCGCCTGCTCGATCACTTTCTGCGGATCGCTGGCGCGCCGGGTGAGGGTGGTATTGAACTCGACGAGGCTTTCCGCAAGTGCATCCTCATCGGGTTCAGCGACCGCGTCGCACGCAGAGATGAACGTGGAATTCACTGCGACCTCGTGCACGGCCGGCGCGGGATGCTTGCGCGGGAAAGCGCGGTGCGGGACGCGCCGTTGATTGTCGCTGCAGAAGTTCAGGAAATCGGCGGTCGTCCCGGCGAAGCGACCACCGTTCTGTCTCTCGCGACGGCTATTGAACCGGAGTGGCTGCGCGAACTCTTCCCTTCCGACATGCGTCGTGAGACGCGCACGCACTTCGATTCCGCCGCTCGTAGAGTGGAAGCGTCCGAGGTTCTCCTTTTTCGGGATCTGGTCGTTTCTTCGCGCGCCGCGTCGCCAGCGCCGGAGCAGGCGGCTCGATTGTTGGCCGATGAAATCGAGGCCGGACGGCTGGAGCTGCCGAACTGGGATCATGGCGTCGAGCAGTGGATTCGGCGGGTGAACCTGTTGTCGGTCTGGGTTCCGGATCTTCAACTGCCGGCGATTCACAGCGTGGAACGGCGTCATCTCATCGAGCAGATCTGCTTCGGCGCCTTCAGCTACAAAGATCTCAAGGACCGAGAAGTCCGGCCTGTGGTGCAGTCATGGCTCTCGGCAAGCCAGCGCAGCCTTCTTGATAAGCTCGCGCCAGAGCGCGTGACGTTGTCCAACGGAAAGTCGCCCAAGGTCACGTATGTGGACGACGGACCGCCTTACATCTCGCTGCGAATTCAGGAACTCTTCGGCGTTACCGAGACGCCGCGAATTGCGATGGGCCGCGCGCCGTTGAGCGTGCACATCCTCGCTCCCAACATGCGCCCTGTGCAGGTGACTCAGGACCTTGCCAATTTCTGGCGTGAGCACTATCCCAGGATCAAGTCGGAGTTGCAGCGGAGGTATCCGAAGCATGAGTGGCGGTGAGGGGGCAGCCGCAGATTACGCAGATAAAGGACGATTCGCGGTTCTGCATCTGTGTAATCTGCGGCTGATCCGTCCCTGCAATCAAAAGATCTCTCGATAAGCCGCCTCATATGCGCGCAGATCCGCCTCGGAGAACGTCACAAACGCGACCTCTTCAATCGAGCCGGGCGCCGCTTCCAGGGCGTCTTTCACGGTCCGCAGCGCGATGCGCGCGGCCTCTTCGATGGGATACCCATAGGCGCCGGTCGAGATCGAGGGAAACGCGATGCTTTTCAATCCGTGCTGATTGGCGAGTTCGATGGATTTCCTGTAGCAGCTCGCGAGCAGCTCGGCCTCTTTCCCGTTCTCTCTGCCGTAAATCGGTCCGACGGCGTGGATGACGAACTTGGCCGGCAGCTTGTATCCCCTGGTGATCTTCGCGCCGCCGGTCTCGCAGCCGTTGAGCGTGCGGCATTCTTTGAGGAGTTCGGGTCCGGCGGCCCGGTGGATGGCGCCGTCCACGCCGCCGCCTCCGAGCAAGCTGGAATTAGCGGCATTGACGATGGCGTCCACCTTCTGTTTGGTAATGTCTCCGCGAACGATGACGACGTTCATGACAGAAACCGATCACTCCTGACCATTGAGTTTCCGAAAGCCCTTCAAGAACGCAGCAGGCCCGTCGCTGAGTTGATCGATCTTGAGACCAAGACGGTTTACGGTATCCAGCAACTGCGCCAGTTTCTGATCGATGGATTCCTGGCGCCCCATCATCTCCAATAGCTTCTGATCGATCGCTTGCTGATGTTCGACAAGCGCATCGATGTTTTCGCTGGTCCGCTCCTGGGTCTGCAATACGGTACGGCTGACGGTAATCAGGTCGCGGATTGCATTCTCGATGCGGTCAAATCGTTCCTCTGGCGTCACGATTCCCTCCTGGAAGGCCCGTGCTTCTTGAGAGTACACTCTAGCGTCTCCAAAAAACCACCAACGTCATAATCTGCAGGAGGTCTGCTTGGAAAGGCGGAAACTTCTTCACGTTGTCGCTGCGGTCGTCTTCACGGCCGGCGTTGCGGCTTGCAGCGCAAGCGATAGCGGCTCCATCAGGACGCCGCGCCTCTACGTATTCGACGGCGGCGTGCTCGCTTCCGACCCCGCGCGTTATCGTCTGACGGACGCGGATGTGGAAGAGGTCGAGTTGTCGATCGCTTCCTATCTCGTCGTGCATCCCCGGGGCGTGCTGATGTGGGAGGCGGGCGCGGTCCCGGACCACGAACGGAGCGGAGAAGCCGGCGTCACGCAGCGTCTGGTGCGGCGCGACGGGCAGGAGCGCTTCGTGAAGCTTGGAGCTCCACTTGAAGCGCAGCTCGCTTCCGCGGGCTATAAGCCGTCGGACGTCACGCATGTCGCGTTTTCGCACTACCATTGGGACCATACTGCCGACGCAAATCTCTTCGCCGGCGCCGCGTGGCTCGTTCCAAGACTCGAACATGACGCGATGTTCCGTCCCGATCCGCCGGGCGGCGCGCGGCCTGAGACTTATTCCTCGTTAAGAGACGCCCGCAAGGTTTTCATCGATGACGCCGAACACGACGTCTTCGGCGACGGCGCCGTCATTCTGAAGCAAGCGCACGGGCACACCGAAGGGCACATGGTTCTCTATGTCAAGCTGGCGAACGCCGGCGGCGTCGTGCTGTCGGGCGATCTCTATCACTATCCCGCCGAACGTCGCCTCGGCCGTCTTCCCACATTCGAGGTCAGCGAAGAACAAACGCGGGCGGCGCGCCTCGAAATCGAGCAGTTCCTCGCGCGGACCGGGGCTGAGCTTTGGATTCAGCACGATCTCGTCGCTCACCGCAAGCTCCGCAAAGCGCCGGAGTATTACGATTGACGGAACGGGAAGGCGCTTATAATTAGGAAAGTTGCGGATTAGCCGGAAAAGAGTTCGTCAATTAGACCGAATTCTTGCTGCGACTGATAGATATTGCGACGGACCTTTGCATGCTGTCGCCCGACGCTGAAGGAGGCAGCAGCATGCCGCAGTCGTTGGAAGAGCGCATTGCTTATCTAGAGGGCAAGGTGGAGGAACATACTCGAGGCTTCAGCGACCTCACGACTCGCATTGACGGAGTGTCCTCTCGGATTGATGCGCTTGATCAGAAGGTGGACCGGTTTCGCACGGAACTTTCAGCTCGTATTGATGCACTGTCAGCCCGCATCGACCGCCGTTTCGATGTTGTCGATGAGAAAATGTCGCGTCACTTCATATGGCTCGTCGGGATTCAGGCGGCTGTGATGCTCTCCGTCATCGGCGCTCTTCTGCGATAACAATGGACCTTTGCATGCCGTTGCCGAGGCCGGAGGCAGCAGCATGCCGCAGTCGTTGGAAGAGCGCATCGCTTATCTAGAGGGCAAGGTGGAGGAACATACCCGAGGCTTCGGCGACCTCACAACTCGCATTGACGGACTGTCCTCTCGGATTGACGCCCTTGATCAGAAGGTGGACCGGTTTCGCACGGAACTTTCAGCTCGCATCGATGCGTTGTCAGCTCGTGTCGATGCACTGTCAGCCCGCATGGACCGCCGTTTCGATGTTGTCGATGAGAAAATGTCGCGTCACTTCATATGGCTCGTCGGGATTCAGGTGGCTGTGATGCTCTCCGTCATCGGCGCTCTTCTGCGATAACAACGGACGTCGCGCGAGCATGAATCCTGCCCGTTAGCAACCGTACCGATAGCGGATCCCCGCATCGTGAGGTCCCACAGATGAATACTTCCACACCGAGACGTCCACATTTTCATAACCGCGCCTTCCCGTGATCAAATACGCCCAACCCTCCGCCGCGGGAACCACGTTAAGGAGCATTCCGGCGTGATCCGCGTGCGCTGCTGCGCTTGGTCCGAGGTCCTTGAGTTCGAGATAACGGGCCAACGATGAGGCTGAGGCGTCTGTCTGCTCGACCGAGAAATGCTCTCCGTCGAATCGAATCCACAGTATAAGACCGGTCTGCGCCCTCAGCCCGACGGTCCAGTACGCGCGGACGTATAGCCTGGGATTCGCGTCCGGCGCGAGCCTAAATGCTTCGACGTGATATTTGAGTCGGGCGCGCCCTTCCCGGACTCTCCGGTCGTATGCAGTCTCGCTCGGTTGTGCCGCGGGATCGCGCGAGTACGGGTCGGGAGCGAACAGACTGGGGACAGTAATGCGCATTTGCCGATCGATCACGCCTTCAAGTTCACGTCGCTGCGACTCGTCCAGGCGCAATTGGAGCGGCGTCAATCGCTGGTTCGGCGCGCGCGGAGCGCGCGATGCAAGGAAATACTTCGCCCTTTCATCGACGAACGTTCGATCCCTAACACGAGCCATGAGTGCAAGACGCATCTCATCGCCCCCTCCACAGCGCCACTCCGTAATCGCCGGCTGCTCAGCGACCGCTGTGTATTGACCGGCGTTCGACGCAATGGTCCAGGGAACGCCCATTCCGAAATCCCCTACGAATCGGGAGCGCGCTTCGTGGCGTGGGGGGAGGATCGCGATTTGGGGAACGAAGCGCGCCAGCGGCCGAATCAAGTCTGTATGGTCTCCGCTGACGGGATTGGACGTTTCCGTCACAATCACAACACGCTGAGAATCGACGCGGTAGGCCAACAGGTACTGATTTGGAGACGGTTCCTCGATATTGAGTTTCGTTTGGGTAGTCGCAACGGCAACATCACTACACGCCTTGGAATCGCAAAGCTGGTATCCGAACCGGACGCTGACGTCGGCGCGCCTTTCCGTTCCAGCCGCAACTTCTACCGGCAGTCGAATGATCGCCTCGCCGGAGTAAACAAGCACCGGTGTATCGGCGCCCGGCAGCCGAACCGAATCGGGAACTGGATACGTTGGGAGCCGTTGAGAAAACCATAGCGATGACGACAAGGACTTGAGCCACGCGCCCTTCAAGGATCCGCGCGTTTCTGCGGGAACGAAATGCCCTCGAGGAATCTGCACCCGGACGTTAAGAATTGCGGAGCGGCCGGCAATCAGCGTCGCCGGTTCGACCGTCAGGAGGACCTGTGCAGGGGTTTGAGCGTACAGGACCAAAAACCCGGTCGCCGCAACCAACGCCCCTACAAGGACTCGCCACGCGTGGAACATTGCTCACAGCATAGCGCCGCACCGCGTCGTCCGAGAAGCGGCCAGTCGTCAGGTCAACTGGAAATGGTTCCTTGATTCCGCTCAACGGACGTCGCGGACCCACCTCTCAAACCACGCCAGCATTTCATGCAGCGTGTGCTCGATAGATTCCTTGGCGGCGTATCCGTGCGCCTCGTAGGGCAGAGTGACCAGGCGCGCCGCGCCGCCGTGTCCGCTCACGGCTTGAAACATGCGCTCGGATTGAATGAGAAATGTTCCCGCGTTGTCGTCCGCTTCGCCGTGAATGAAAAGGATCGGCTCCTTGAGTTTGTCCGCGTACATGAATGGAGACATCTTCAGATACGTCTCGGGCGCTTCCCACAGCGTGCGCTCCTCATTCTGGAAGCCAAACGGGGTGAGCGTACGGTTGTAGGCGCCGCTGCGAGCGATGCCGGCTCGGAAGAGATCCGTGTGCGCGAGCAGGTTGGCCGTCATGAATGCTCCGTAGCTGTGTCCGCCGACGCCAACGCGCTTTGGATCGGTTACGCCCATTGCCGCGGCCTTTTCGATCGCCGCCTTTGCGTTCATCGTGATCTGTTCCACGTAAGTGTTGTTCACGACGTCGGGCGGCCCGATAACGGGCATCGCGGCGTTGTGCAGAACCGCATAACCCTGCAGGACGAAAAACAATTCGCTCGCGCCCGACAGCGTGGTGAATCGCGCCGTGGATCCGCTGACCTGAGCGGCCGTGCTGGGGTCAGTGAACTCGGTAGGATAGGCCCACAGGAGCGTCGGCAGACGCGTTCCTTCCCGATAGTCGGGCGGAAGATACAGCGTAAATGACAGCGGCACGCCGTCTTGCCGCGTATAGGTCACGAGCTGCTTCTTGATCTTTCGGAGAATGGGCGCGGGGTCCGCAAAGCGCGTCAGCGCAAGCGGCGTCCCGCCGTCAGCGCGCCGTAGGAAGTAGTTCGGCGGCTCGATCGGAGTTTCTTTGCGAGTCAGGAACTGAGAACCATCGGACGAAACGAGCGTCACGAACGTCTCGTACGTTCCTTGCGCGGAACGGAATATGCGTTCCGACTGCAACGTCCGAATGTTGAACCTGTCCAGAAACGGCAAGTCGCCCTGCGGCGATGCGCCCTGTCCCGCGAGGAAGATGAAATCGCCGTGCTGCGCCACGACCGATCGTCCATTTGGAAGAGTCCGCGTCACCGCGCTTCCCGGATCGTTGTAGCGATCCTGAGCGCTCCGGCTCCAGATTTCGCGCGGCGGCGCCGACTTGTCGAGACTGAGAAGCATGGTTCGCGTCCACCGTCGCGTACGATCGTTATCCGTGACCAGAATGACCGGATCGCGTTCGAACCAGCTCAAGCCGGTAAAACGGTGTTCGGTCCGGTGGAGTTCCGTAGGCGGCGCGGCGAATGGCGCGCTCAAGGTGAGAATCCGGTCTCGGTGCGTCACTTTCTTGTCCGGGTCGCCGTCATCCAGCGCTTCGACCCACACAAGGGTATGAGGCGCAGTAGGCTGCCACTGGAATGAGCGGGAGCCCATGCGCACGCCGCCGATCGGCACACTGTCGGCCAGCGGTTGATCGGCGAGTCGATAAACGGGTTTGCCGGTCTTGTCCCAAACTTCAATGAGCCGCGGGAATAGGTTGACAGGATGAAGGTAGGAGAAAGGACGGTGAATGGACGCAACGAGCAGGTACTCGCCGTCGGGAGAAACGTCGACGCTCTGAAAAATTCCGGGCTTCCCGATCGGCGTTGTCTGGCCGGTTGCAGGGTCGACAAAGACGAGCGCCGACGCAGCGTAGTATTCGAAGATCCGCTCGTCGTAAGCATCTTCAAGCAGATCCTGGTACGTTCGAACGGGCCCCGCGCGTCCTGACGTTTCCTGGACGATCGGCCCGACGGGCACGACAGGTTTTTCGGGCGACTTGCCGCGGCCCGGAGGAACCGTTTGAACCAGAATCCTGCGATTGTCCACCCACTGGAAGGGCTCGCCGTACACGGCATTGACGCTGACGTTCGACATTTTCCGGGTCTCGCCTGTAGATGCGTCGCCGATCCAGAGTTCAATTCCGTTGCTCAGCGTATTGGTGAACGCAAACTGCCTCCCGTCCGGACTCCATCGTGGAACGCCCGCCTTTGCATTCGGCGGAAGCGCGACTTTCAATTCAGTTCCATCCGGAATCCGTTTGAGCGTCATCGATATGCTGTAAGGCGCGCGATACGGGCCGTTCGCAGATGGATTGATGCGCAATCCCGCCAGTCGCAGCATCGGTTGCGCGAGGTCCGCAATCGACGGATACGACGGCTGAACGGACATCAGCATCGCATCTTTGGATGGACTGACGGAAATCGTAGGCGGCTGAGGCGCATTCAAAACGTCGAGGATCGCTTGCGGCGGCTTCTTGTAAGTTTCTTGAGCGAAGACGATCGCGCTGAAGGCCAGCGCGATCGCAAGGCGCGTGAAGCGTCTGAATGTTGAGATTCGCATGAGCGTCTCCTGGGCAATCTGACGACGTGGTCTGGACATTGGAACAGACTTGAACGATTGCTGAAGATTGTCGCCGGCTGGCGCTCGCGTCGCGGCGCCCATTATAACGGTAGCCGCTCCCCTTTTTCTTGATAACGGCGCCTCGGTTGGTGTAATTTCGCGCCACTTTTAGAGGAGCCACAATCCGCTGCGCTTGATGTGGGTTGGGGAACGGGTGCGTTTCTCAAGAATCGATCGGGGGGTACCATGATGCGATGGTCCATGGCGGCAGCAATGCTGCCGTTTTTCGTTTTCACCGCCAATGCCTTCGGGCAAGCCGGCAATGGCGTCCTGACCGGAACGGTCGCAGACGTGACGGGGGCTGTCATCCCAGGAGTGGAGGTCAAGGCGGTCAACACGCAAACCGGCGTCGAGAATATCGTGCTTACGAACGAGGCCGGCGCCTACAACATTCCGAGTCTGTTGCCGGGCCTGTACCGGTTGACCGCTGCATTGCCCGGCTTTCAAACTCAGAGCTTCGATAATATCGAACTCGGAACCAACGAGACCAAACGGTTCAATTTCAAACTACTGATCGCGTCGGTGACCCAGCAGGTGGCGGTCACGATTGATGCCGCGCAGCTGCTGGCCACGGCATCGTCGTCGGTAGGTGAAGTGCTGCCGGAACAGCGCGTGCGGGATCTGCCGATCGTCGGCAACGACGTGCTGAGCCTCATCCGGATCATGCCCGGCGTGATCGGAGAAACGTTCGCAGGCGTTGACGCCACGCGCGTCAACACCGTGCGCGACGGCTTGAGCGTCAGCGACGGGCGCTTTGACAGCACGGGCGTGTTTGGAACGACCGTGATCAACCCCGACCTCGTGGGAGAAGTCCGCCTCATTCTCGCTCCCGTCGACGCGGAGGTGGGCCGGGGCAACGGGCAGGTTCAGATCCAGACGCGCTCTGGCACCAACCGGTACGCCGGAAGCGTCGTGTGGAATATCCGGAACAGCGGATTGAATCCCAATACGTGGGGCAACAACAACGATCTGGATGAGATTACGGGACAGTGGAAGCCAACCGTTCCGAATTGGTACAACCAGCATCAGATCACCGCCAGCTACGGCGGTCCCATCATCCGGAACAAAACCTTCTTCTTTGCACTGTGGGATCAGCAGCAGGATTACCGGCGCGACCTGATCACCGCTCAAACAATGACGGAGACCGCCAAGAAGGGGATCTTCCGTTATTGGGAAGGATGGAACCCGGGCAATGCTGAACAGAGTGCGACATCGGGAACCAATCCCAGCCTCGCTGCCGTCGACTTCTCGGGCAACCCGATCCGACCCGCGACGAATCCCGATGGTACGCCATACACTGGCGGCCTGCGGTGCTTCAGCGTGTTCGGCAATGTGAAGGTAGACGGCTCCCCGTTCACCGACCAGGATTGCCCAGGGGGCGCGGCGATCATCAACGCCAGCCCATGGGACAGCCGCCGCCCCGCGCTCGACGCAACGGGCTATATCCGCAGGATCCTCGAGGCCATGCCGACGGCGAATTATTTCGGCAGCGTCGTTGTGAACAATGTGCAGACCGCCGACGGCTTGAACAAGGCGGCCTTCCGTTACATTCGTGGGCGGAACGGCGTGAGCGGCGGCAACGCGACGATCGGGAACGATCAGAATCAAAACCGCCGCCAGCTCAACTTAAAAATCGATCACCATTTCAACGCAAGCCACAAAGTCGCGTTCAACTGGAGCATCGAACGAAATGCCGTGTTCAGCGACACCCCGAACTGGCCGGGAGGCATCAGCTACAAGACGTTCCGGAATCCTCAGGTCCTTACAGTGAACTTCATCTCCACGCTGTCGCCAACGCTGCTGAATGAAGCCCGCTTCGGCTGGCGCTACCAGAACGCCGGAATCAATGCGCCCTGGGAGGACCAGTACGGCGACAACGAAGTGATCGAACAGGCGCGCAGCCTCATGCTGCCCGGAAGCAACGGCTATACGGCTTTGATTTCTCCGGGCGCGGGCAACTATACCTTTGGCGGAACGGCCAACGGCTTGATGAACACAAATCCCGGCCAGTACAACGGAAACCGGACCCCGCTATATACCTATGCGGACACGTTGAGCTGGACGCACGGCAACCATGCGTTCAAGTTCGGCGGCGAAATCCGTTTCACGGAAACCAATGGATATAACAACATTCCGCAGATTCCGTTCCCACGCGTGACCGGAGGGGCGGGACAGAATCCCGCGAACGCGTTGGCGCAGGTAAACGCGGCATTGCCCGGCCTGCCGCAGACCGCTCGAGGCAACGCGGCCAACATGCTGTATTTCCTCTCGGGGTCGGTGGGGAACTCCAGCATGCTGTACTGGATCAATGACGAGACGGACGTGACCCAAGCCCGCTGGGAGGACGTCAACACGGCCGGGCGGAAGTTCCGTGACCTCAAGCAGAATGAGTTCGCATTCTTTGCGAAGGACGACTGGAAGATCACACGGAATCTAACGTTAAACCTTGGTGTGCGCTACGAATGGTACGGCTCACCGTTTTTCGGCTCCGGGTTCACTACGACTGCAGTCGGCCAGGGCGCCGGCCTGTTTGGCGTCGGACGCACTGCGGGCGGCGACCTGTTTTCGAACTGGCTCCAGCCCGGCAACGTGTTCCTGAGCGGTTACGGACCGAATGCCGGCGCCGGCGCGCTGCAGTGCCTGCCGCCTGGCTGCGATCCCAACTTGCTCACGCAGGTGCATTTCGTGGGACCGAACACTTCCAATCCGGACCAGACGGCGATCCGAGATGACTGGAACAATTTTGGACCGGCGATCGGGTTCGCATGGCAACTTCCATGGTTTGGAGAAGGCAGGACTACCGTGCGCGGCGGCTATCAAATCACGTATGGCGGAAGCGGCAGGAACAACGGAGGCGGCGCGGCCGATTCGACGGAAGTCGTGATCGGCGGCGCGCCCGGCGCGTTGAGTCAGGCCAATCTGACCAACGTCAGCGAGCTGTCGACTCTATTCTTTGATTTGCGGGACATCGCACAGATTGTACCGGTCCGGCCAACAAACCCCGCCGTACCCGGCGGAGCGCTGCCGATCTCGGCGCGAACCGGGGGCTTCTCAGCCTATGACCCCAACTGGACCACGCCCTACACGCAGAACCTGACGCTTTCCGTGACGCGCAACGTCACCCGCAACGTCACTCTGGACGTGCGCTACATCGGCACGCTGAGCAGGAAGCAGACGGGCGTGTTGAACCCCAACCTGAACAATGTGTATTACAACAGGGAACTCTGGGAAGCGCTTGAGATCACTCGGGCCGGGGGCGGTGCGCCGCTGTTTGACCAGATGTTCGCCGGCCTGAACCTCAACAACGGCGTCGCCGGTTATGGTCCGGTCGGCACGGTCGTGAATCAAGTGCTGCAGACGGGATCCTCCCATCTGCGCCGCAACCCCGCGTTTGCGGGGAATCTGGCCAACGGAAACTTCCAGGCTGTAGCTGCGTCCCTAAACAGTAATATCAGTACCTTCAATTTGCCGACGAGCGGCCCCGGAGCGCTCTTGCCTTTACCGGACACCGATCCGGCGACGCCGGGAACACAGGCCCCTTCGGCAGGACTGGCGGGACGAGTACAGCGCAACGGCTGTGACCGGCTCGCTAACGGCCAGCAAACAGTCGGGCCGAACAACTCCACGCCGCTGCGGTGTTTCCCCGAAAACTTCATATCCATCAATCCACAGTTCGGCAACACGACCACCTACATCACCAACGTGGGATCGAACAATTACCACTCCCTCCAGGCGCAGTTGACGCTGCGGCCGACCCACGGGTTCAGCTTCCAGGGCGCCTATACGTGGTCCAAGAACCTCGGAATTCCAAATGACAACTACACGGATCCGACGAACCGGCGCGCGGACTACAGTTTCGCCGCCGGGCACCGGAGTCACGACTTCCGCACCAACGGAACGTTCGAACTGCCGATCGGTCCCAACAAGTTCATTCTGGGGAACAGCGCTGGATGGGTCGCGCGCTTGGTGGAGCGCTGGCAACTCGGCTTCATCACCACATTCACGACGGGCGCCAGGGATAGCATCGATGCCACCGATTCGCGATGGGACAACGGCGTACCGGATGTGGTCGGTCCTTTCGACATCACCAAGGGCGCCGTCGAATGGGGATTCCCCACAACCAATCCTGCAGTTGCGAATGGGCGCTATTTTGGAGACGGCGTTTTTATGAAGGTTCCGGATCCGCAGTGCGCCGGCGTCACGCCGCTGGACAACCTGCAGGCCAATTGCACGATCGACGCCGTGGCCCTCCGTAATCCGGACGGCAGTCCGGGACAAATCGTCCTCCAGAACGCCCGCCCGGGAACGCGCGGCACGCTCGGCCGAAACACGATCGAGCTGCCCGGAACCTATTCTTTCGATGCCAACCTGAGAAAGTCATTCACTCTCACCGAATCGAAGTCTTTGGAAGTCCGGGTCGATGCGACGAACGTGTTCAACCACCCCAATCCGAACAATCCCGAACTGAACATTAACGGAAACAACGATCTTGGGGTCATCAATGGAAAGGGAAACCAAACCCGCAGCTTTCAAGGGCAGGTGCGCCTGAATTTCTGAACTCATCCTGGACGGAACTGAAAGCCCCTGCAGGGCGCCTGCAGGGGCTTTTCTTTTTTCCCTTTTTCACAGACGCCCTTCGAAAGTTGACAACCGTTCCTGGGCGTTGATATAACGGCCCCGCAATTTCCTTTACGTGGTCTTTTTGAGGTGGGGTTCGTTGGGGGGAGCACTAAGACCGTTCTCACGCCTTATTCGGGGGGCAACCCAAAACCCAAGTTTTGTGTGCAGAGCCCGACGTGTGCTGATGCTTCTTTGAGTAGAGAAGAAGCCTCATTAGGAGGGTAGATGAGAGTGAGAAGATCTCTGCTGCTGGCGCTGCTGCTGGCAGCTTTCACAGGAAGTGCATTCGGCCAGGCAATCGGAGCGATTACCGGCGTAGTTCAGGACACGACGCAAGCGCGGATACCCGGCGTCGAGGTGACAGCCACCAACACGGCAACCGGCGTCAAGACGGTCAGCATCACCAACGAATCCGGCGCGTACAACTTTTCAAATCTCTCGGTCGGGCCCTACCAGTTGGAGGCGGCGCTGGCCGGATTTCAGAACGCGCGCGTCGCCAACATCGACCTGAAGAACAACGAGACGTTGCGCTTCGATCTCACGCTCCAGGTGGCGGCCGTCGGCGCCGAAGTCGCGGTCACGCTGGATGCGCGCGACGTCCTGGCTATTTCTTCGGCAAGCGTCGGCGAAGCGCTTTCGGAAGCTCAGGTGTCGGCTCTACCGCTTGTCGGAGGAGACGTCCTCGATCTGATCAGCATCCTTCCCGGCTTCCGACCGGGCGGAGGAGTTCCAGGAGTCAATACCGACACCTTCGCCGGCATCAGTTCCAACGCGATCAATACCGTTCGCGACGGCCTGAGCGTCAGCGACGGACGATTCCAGAACGGCGTCTTCGGCACAACGGTCATCAATCCGGACATGGTTGGAGAAATTCGTCTCATACTCACGCCGGTCGATGCCGAGTTCGGCCGCGGCAACGGGCAGGTTCAAATCACCACGCGCTCGGGAACCAACCGGTTCAACGGTTCCGCAGTCTGGAGCGTTCGCAACAGCGCGCTTGACGCCAACACGTGGAGCAACAATAACGATATCGACCCGCAAACGGGCCGCTGGAGTCCCACGGTCCCCAATTGGGAGAATCAACACCAACTCACCATCAGTTACGGTGGACCGATTATCCGGAATAAGACGTTCTTCTTCGGCCTTTTCGACCGAAACTTTGTCCGGACGCGACAGATCGTCAACGGCCAGGTTCTGACTGATACGGCCCGCCAGGGAATCTTCCGGTACTTCGACACGTGGACGCCCGACGATGCGGACGCCACTCCCGGGACCAACTCGCGTCCCGCGGTCGACTTCCAGGGAAATCCTCTGAGCGCCGCCCAAGATCCTCTGCTGTACAGGGGCCGGGGTCTAATCTGTTTTAGCGTTTTCGGCGACTTCAAGGTCAATCCCGACACCTTCCAGATGGTTCCCTTCAGCCAGGCCGACTGCCCCAACGGAACCGCCATTCTCCCCAGTCAGGCGTTTAACAACCCGGCCCGGACGTACTGGGACGTCGGACGGCAGACTGCGGACATTACCGGCTTCATGAAGAACTACCTCTCATACATGCCTCGCGCGAACAACTTCCAGGGCGGCGACGGGCTCAATGTCGCGCAACACCGCTGGACGAGGACGGAGCTCAACCAGGGCATCAATTCACCGGCTGCCTACAGCGGGGAACCCAACATCGAGCGGAAGCAGTTCAATTTAAAGATCGACCACAACTTCAGTCAGAATCACAAGGCCAACGTCGGATGGACGATCGAGCGCGATTACGAGGGAACCAACTTTTCAAACTGGCCCAACCAACCTCAAGGGCTGACGCGGCGCGCTCCGTGGGTTCTCACATCGAGCTTCACGTCCACTCTGTCGCCGACGATGGTCAATGAAGCGCGGTTCGGCGTACGCCACAACACGCTGAACGAGTTCGATCCCTGGGAACATCCGAATTCCGAGATTGCCGACCGGGCGAAGACGCTTCTTCTGCAGGGTTCAGACGGCTACCCGGTCGTTTTCAACAACAATCCAGGCGCCATCGGCAACACGGCAGGCCTGCTTGGTGTAGGCAACGGCAACTCCCCGATAAACAACGGCGACTATAACGGTAATCGCAGCCCGCTATACAGCTTCGGGGACACTCTCAGCTGGACGCGCGGGACGCATGCTTTTAAGTTCGGCGGCGAAATCCGGTTGACGAAATCGGTGGGATACAACGGCATTCCGGCGCGCCCGATACCCGTCCTTAACGGAGGCGCCGGAGCAAATCAGGCAGAAAGCATCTCATCGACCGCGGGTCCTCTACCGGGATTAGTCTCGGCAGGAGGCGCCAGCAGCGCGCAGACGATGGCGCGAAACCTTCTGTACTTCTTGAACGCATCGATTGATAGAGGCACTCAGCTTTATTGGATCGACGATGCCAACGACGTTCAGAACGGGACCTGGGAGAACTTCAGGACGCTGGAGCGCAAATACCGAGACCAGATCTTGAACGAGTTTTCCTTCTTCGTGAAAGACGATTGGAAGATTCGGGAGTCGCTCACGCTCAACCTGGGCCTTCGTTGGGAATACTACGCTGTGCCCTACATTGGCTCGGGCTTCACAACCACGACTCCCGGCCAGGGCATCGGCCTTTTCGGCGTTGGGCGGACCGGGTTGGGAGATGTCCATCCCTTCAGCCGCTGGCTGACTCCCGGCAGCGTCTTTCTCAGCGGCTATGGACCTACAGGCCTGCTGCAATGCACGGTGGGTCAACCGAGCGGAGTTAACGGGATCCCCGCCTCCAATTGCGATCCTAACTTGATCACTGGCGTAGAGTTTGTCGGTCCCAACAGCCCGAATCCGGACAAAAGCGTCTACCGGAACGACATGAATAACTTCGGACCGGCGATCGGCTTCGCGTGGCAGCTCCCGTTCGGCCGGCCGGGCCAGACCACGATGCGCGGCGGCTATCAGATCACGTATGGCGGATCCGGACGCAACGGCATCGCTGCGGATGGATATCTCGGCGGCGCGCCGGGCGCGACAAGCGTAGCGGCGATCGATACGAATTTCTTCACGGCTCGGGGCAACCCTTATCTCAACCTCAGCAACGTCGCGTCTCTGGTTCCAATACAACCCACAAACCCAGCGCGGCCCGGCGGGACGCTGGGCGCCCCGTATAGCCGAGCAGGTACGTTCACAGCGTTCGACCCCAATTACACGACTCCGTACGTTCAGAACTTCACGCTCTCGGTGACGCATCAACTGCGGCGAAACATGACGATCGACCTGCGATATGCCGGAACGCAAGGAAAGAAGCGCGACGGCAGTTTCAACCTCAACACGTCGAATGTCTTTTACAACAAAGAGCTGTTCGATGCGCTGGAAACAGTCCGGCAAGGTGGAGAAGCGCCGCTTTTCGACCAACTGTTCGCCGGCATGAATCTCAACAGCGGGACGCCAGGCTACGGCACGATTGGAACAACCGTTAATGGCGTAGTCCAAACCGGATCGCTGCACCTCCGGCGGCGTTTTGCAACCGATCTCGCAGAAGGGGATTACGTTGCGATCGCAAACTCTATCAACTCCGGCGGCGCCGGCGGCGGGACGACGGGTCTCCTGAACTTCAATTCTGCTTTGAGCAATGTCGGCGGCAGAATTCTCCGCAATGGGTGCGACCGTCTGGCTAACGGCCAGACCGTCGTCGGGCCGGCGATTCAGACGCCGCTGCGGTGCTTCCCCGAAGACTACCTGGTCGCCAATCCGCAATTTGCAACGCCGACGTACAACACCAACTCGGGCTCTTCCAACTACCATTCCATGCAAGCTCAATTCACGCTGCGTCCCACGTACGGCACAAGTCTGCAGGCTACCTACGTTTGGTCCAAGTCGATGGAGCTTCCTGCAACGAACTGGACGGACCCCCTGAACCGGGACGCAGATTATCGGCTCGCTACGAACCATCGGAGTCACGAGTTCCGAATGAACGGAACGGTCCAGCTTCCTTTCGGGCCCAGCCAGTTGTTCTTCGGCAACAGCTCCGGAGTCTTCGCTCGCGCGATTGAGGGCTGGAACTTGAGCTGGACCTACAACGCTTTTAGCGGCGCTCCGGCCACCATCGAAGCCCAGAACATGCTGTACAGCAACGGCACTCCGGACGTCGTGGGACCTTGGGACGTGAAAGGCGGCGACGTGCGCTGGGGCGAGGACGTTGGAGGACAGAACCTGGGCGGAACGTACTTCGGGCCGGTGGGAACCTATCGTGTTGTACCCGATCCTCAGTGCGCCCTCGGCGGACCACTCGACCGAACGGACGCAATGGGTTTCAACCTCGTGACTTCCAATCCATGCCCGCTAACCGCTATCGCGGATTCCTCGGGACGCATTCTTCTGCAGAACCCGCAGCCCGGTAAACGCGGAACACTGGGACAGCGATCAATCTTCGGCCCGGGAAGCTGGACGCTTGACGCCAGCCTGAGCAAGAGCATTCGAATCAGTGAATCGAAGCAGCTTCAAGTCCGGTTCGACGCCACGAATGTTCTGAATCACCCGCAGCCGAACAATCCGGAGTTCGACATCAATGACGCGGATTTCGGAACGATCGCTGCCAAAGGCAACCAGACCCGGAACTTCCAAGGGCAGTTGCGCTTCCAGTTCTAAACAATCCGCTCTGCTTTTAGCCGAAAGGCGGGCGCCCAAACTTGAACGGGCGCCCGCTTTCGCGCTCTCTCAGGATCACGCCGACGCATCACGTCCCACCGGCTGCCCCAAGCACGCCTTTTTTGGCCCCAACAAGGGGACGATAACGAAAAGTCGCCCAGCAATGACGAAAGATCGCTGGGCAATGGCCAAGACTCCGTCGGCGATAACCCGAAACGGCTGCACATGGCCGAAAAGCATTTAGCAATGGCCGGTCGACAGCGGTGAATGAACGGGAACGCTTGCTTTTGAGGCGCAGGCGCGCGAATACCACTGCCGGATCGCGCTTCTGGATTCCTCGGGCGTCATCATTTCGATCCTATCCTTGCGCCATGAAGTACCCTGCAAGCTGATAGCCGATCAAAACGAATCCGCCGGTCATCAGCGCCGTGTTTGTAGCGAAAGCGTGTTTCAGATAACCGGGGCGCGTCCGCCAATAGCTCAATACGATCAGCACCGCAGTCAGCGCGAGCATCTGCCCGATTTCGACTCCAACGTTGAAGCTGACGATGTTGGTCACCAGTCCATTTTCTGAAAGAGCAAAGTCCTGAAGCTTGGTTGCAAGGCCAAAGCCGTGAAAGAGACCGAATATGAGAACGGCGAATCGGGTGTTCGGCTGGAAACCAAGGAACCGTTTGAATCCGCCAATGTTCTCGAAGGCCTTGTACACGATCGAAAGTCCGATGATGGCATCGATGATGTACGGGTTCGCATGAATGCCGCCAAGCACGCCGGCCAGCAACGTTGTGCTATGGCCGATCGTGAAGAGGCTGACGTAAAGAACAACGTCCTTCAATCTGTAAAGAAAGAAAATCACTCCAACCAGGAACAGAATATGGTCGTAGCCGGTGACCATGTGCTTCGCGCCCAGATACATGAACGGCGCGATCGCCGCGCCTTCGTTCGCCTGCACGAACTGCGCGTCCTGATCCGAAACGCCATGGGCAAGGGCCAGGCCGGGAAGCAAGGAAATGGATGCAAACACCGCCGCGGTAAATACGCTCTTCATCGTCATGGGCGGGTTATATCAATGAAAGCAAGGCCGGTCAATGTGCTCGTGATTCGGGCGATTCGGCCTGGAGAATCCATGGAATCAGGCGAACGGGGAATCTGAAATTGGACGAGTCCTGCATCTCAAATCCGAAATCTGAAGTTTCTGACTGGACTGGCGCAGATCCGAAACAGTCCAATCTGCACTTTCAGATTTCGGATTTGAGATGCAGGATTCGTCCAATTTCAAAATTCCCCTGGCAGCTCATGATTCGTCAAGTATCTTGCTGCCCTGCTAAGATTGATGCATGGAGAAATCCACGACAAAACGATTTTCATCGGGCGACGCGTTGATCGTCGTGGACGTGCAGAACGACTTCTGCCCGGGCGGTGCGCTCGCCGTGCCGGAAGGCGACCGGGTGATTCCGGTGCTGAATCGTTGGATCCAAGCGGCTCTGCGCGAAGGCATCCCCGTGTTCGCTTCTCGCGACTGGCATCCGGAGGACCACGTCAGTTTCCATCACCGCGGCGGGCCGTGGCCGCCGCACTGCGTCCGGGATCGCCACGGCGCAAGGTTTCATCCGGAGTTGCAGCTTCCCGAGCATGCTCAAATTGTCAGTAAAGCGATGCATCCGGACAAGGACGCGTATTCGGCTTTCGAGGACACGGACCTGGAAGCGCGGCTGCGTCGCAAAGGAGTCGCCCGAGTCTGGATTGGCGGGCTTGCTCAAGACTATTGCGTCAAGCACACAGCCCTCGACGCCGTGCGGCTCGGCTTCGAAACGCATGTCATTGCCGAAGGCGTCCGACCCGTCAACGTGCGCCCCGAAGACGGCGACCGGGCTTTCCGTGAGATGCGCGAAGCCGGGGTCATCATCGAAACCGAAATGGAGACGTAATGCCTCCGCGGTGGGTCCACGACGACAACGCCGCCCTTCTGACCGATCTCTACCAATTGACCATGCTGCAGTCATACTTCGACGCAGGCATGAACGACACGGCCGCGTTCGATCTCTTCATCCGCCGTTTGCCCGCGCATCGAAATTATCTGATCGCGTGCGGTCTCGACGACGTCCTGCATTACCTGGAGACGGTCCGCTTTTCCTCCGAATCCTTGTCGTATCTCAAGTCTCTTCCCCATTTCTCTGCGGCCTTTCTCGAATGGCTCGGCGCCTTCAAGTTCACAGGCGACGTCTTCGCAGTTCCGGAAGGAACGCCGGTGTTCGCAAACGAGCCGATTTTGGAGATCGTCGCGCCGCTGCCCCAAGCGCAGTTCGTTGAAACATTCGTATTGAACCAGATTCATGGTCAAACTGTCGCAGCGTCGAAAGCCTCGCGGATCGTCCACGCCGCGGCGGGACGAACCGTTGTGGACTTCGGACTTCGCCGCATGCACGGCGCCGACGCCGGAGTCAAAGCGGCTCGCGCCTTCTACATCGCCGGCGTCGACGCCACGTCCAACATGCTGGCCGGTCGGATGCTCGGCATCCCCGTGGCGGGAACGATGGCCCACAGCTTCGTTCAGGCGTGCGCCAACGAGCTCGATGCTTTCCGTACATTTCTTCGCAGCTTCCCCGCCACGATCCTCTTAGTGGACACATACGACACGTTGGCCGGCGTCCGTCATGTCGTCCAGCTCTCACGTGAACTTGGGGCCGAATTCCGCGTACGCGGCGTACGGCTCGACTCCGGAGACCTTGACGCCCTTTCCCGGCAAGCTCGCCGGATTCTGGACGAAGCGGGACTTAACGACCTCGAAATCTTTGCCAGCAGCGGTCTCGACGAGCATTCGATTCACCGGCTCGTCGAGAGCGGCGCGCCCATCACGGGGTTTGGCGTTGGAGTCAAAATGGCCGTCTCAGCCGACGCCCCTTACCTGGACAACGCCTACAAACTCGTGGAATATGCCGGGCGCCCGAGAATCAAACTCTCCGAAGACAAAGTAACGCTGCCTGGACGTAAACAGATTTTCAGGCGAACCGACCACGACGTTCTCGCTCTTTATGATGAAGCGTTGGATGGCGAGCCGTTGCTGAAACCGGTAATGGTGGGCGGTAAAAGAACGGACGCCGGACGCGACTCGCTCCACGATGCACGCATGCGCGTATCGAAAGCAATTCGATCGCTGCCGGCGAGGCTATTAGCGCTCGAGCCGGCTGAGGCCTATTCTGTGGAAGTGAGCCCTCGCCTGAGGGCCCTGCAGGATCGCCTTCTCGGAAGCGTCAACGTGCTTGACCCAACCCGGCAGCTCAGCGCGCCGTCACCACGCCGTCCCGCAGAAAGATCGTAACGTCGTTGTCGAAACGCATCGTCTCGCCCTCTCGGGTGACGATCGACACGCGCGGCGTCCCAAGCTGCTGGAGCACCTCGGCGCGAGTGGCGCCGACGGCAGGAACGATGATGCGTCCGGCAAAGGGCCCGACAAGCGCGGGCCGTGCGATCACCGTTGTCGGTACAACCGGGGAAATCACAACCGGAGCCGGCGTCACAACCGGCGCCGGGGTTACGATCACGCCCGTGCTGGGGGTTATGACGGTCTGCGGAATGATGACCGGCTGGACCGGCGGAATGAACACGGGCGCGGGCGCCAACGACGGCGCAACCACGATGCCGGGCTCAACGAAGGAAAAGAATCTCGGACGCAGCACAAACGTCGATTTCGGCGACACAAAGCCCGGCGCGGTATGGCCGGGGCCGACAATTCCCGGAGCTACCCCGAACGGTTGGATCGGGGCCGTGACAAACGGTTGGATCGGAGCGCTTACAAACGGCCGCACCGGCGCATTGGTGAAGGGACCGTGGAAGCCGTGTTGCGCGAAAGCCGTCCCCGCCGTCATCGCAGCCAGAAGCAACGCGGCCGCGACATGGATGAACTTGAGCTTCATAACGCCTCCTTCGAGGCTGGTCTGACTTTTAGACGTGCTCAACTTTATTGTAGCAACTGCCGGCGGAAACGCATGCCTTCACCCTGAAGGGCTTTGCACAAAAGGTCGCAACTAATCCTGGGCTGCCTCGGGGAATTTGAAATTGGACGAGTCCTGGATCTCAAATCCGAAATCCGAAAATTTGAGATTGGACAGTCCAATTTGCGATTTCGGATTTGAGCTCCAGGATTCGTCCAATTTCAAATTCCCCATTCGCCTGATTCGACGGATTCTCCAGGTACGTTAATGCCCCAACTCAATCTACTTCACGCTCACGGTCACGTCCTTCTTACCCGGAACGACTGTCGTCTTTTCGTAGACCGGTTGGCACCAATGCCGGTATTTCGAGAAGCGGCCGTGGACAACGTCGCCGTAGATCTCACGCAATCGGACGGTCTGGTCGCCCATCTCACCCTTGCCGACGTGCCGGAAGTCGACGCGCGTAATGGCGCTGATTTGCACGCCCGTACCGGCAAGGAACGCTTCGTCAGCGAGATAAACTTCGGTCCGGTCGATCGGCCGTTCCACAACCTCCCAGTGCAGTTCATCCCGCATGAGTTGCATGATCGTCTTGCGGGTGATGCCCTCGAGGATGTTATCGGTGATTGGGGGCGTGGCCCATACGCCGTTGCGCAGCAGGAAGAAGTTGGCCGCCGAGCCTTCCGAAATGTGCCCGTCGTGGTTGAGAACGAGGACTTCATCGAATCCGGCCCGCACGGCGTCGGTTTTGGCGAACGCGGAATTGACGTAGGCGCCGGAAATCTTGCCGCGGGCGGGAATGATATTGTCGTCGACGCGCCGCCATGAAGAAAACGTCACATGCATCCCGTCTTCGTTGGTGTTGTATCTTCCGAACGGAATCGCCACAATCGACGCATCCGCGCCGACGTCATGCAGCCGGACGCCGATGATTTCGTCCGAGAAATACGCAAGAGGCCGTATGTAGCAATCCTCGCGATATCCCTCCTTGCGCATCAGCTCCGTAAGGGCCCCCACCAACTCCGCCGCAGAATACGGCAACTCCATGCACATGACCTTCGCCGACTGCAGAAACCTATGAAAGTGGTCGAGCGGGCGGAATACGAATAGCTGCTTCTCGTCGTCGTTCCAGTATGCGCGGAGCCCCCCAAATACAGCGGTTCCGTAATTCAGGGCGTGCGTCAGGACGCCCACCTTCGCCTCGGAATACGGAACGACGCGGCCTTTAAAGAATGCAAACTTCGGAAGAGTCTGTTTCACACGTCACCTCTTCTTGACTTTTCGGCCAGAAAAAAGTCTATCACACGCGCACGGCGGCTCTGCGCGGGCTCTCCTGCAACTGGGACGCGAGTACAGCAGCGAGGACCGCAACCATAGCGGAAGCAAATAAAAACGGGGCCTGCCGGCCTAAATACTGGAACAGCAGCGTGGCCGTGACGGGAGCAATCAGCCGCGACAGCCCGGCGAATGTCTGTGCGACGCCCAATGTGGCGCCGAGCTCGCCGCCGTCGGAGGTCTTGGAAAGCAGCGCCGTGGTCGCGGGAAACAAGAGCGCGGCGCCAATGGGGATCAGCGGTATGACGGCGGCAAGCAGCCACAGATTCGGCGCAAACGGATAGGACAACAGTCCTGCGGCCAGACAGACGGCCCCCGCCCGCAAGGTCCACAATTCGCCGAGCTGGTCCACGATCGGGCCGATCAAAGCCGAGCGCATGAGCACTGAAAACACGCCCACGTACAGATAGAAGTAACCGACCGTCGTTTCGGTGATTCCAAATGCCGCGCCCAAATACAAACCCAGGACCGATTGCATGCACGACATGCCGAACATCCCAACCGCGTACAACAGAATCAGGCGTTGCGCCGCGCCGCCGGGATGGCGCAGAACAATCCAGGCGCCATGCCAGACCGGTTTCTTCGGAGCGCCTTTAGGTTCGGCCCGCCTTCGGGATTCCGGCAGCCACTTCCAGGCGAATAGCAAGTTCATCAGGCAGAGCGACGCCGCGAGGACGCCCGGCAGATATTGGCCGCGATAGGCGGCCCACGAACCGATCACCGGTCCGAGCATCGTGCCGACATTCGTTCCCGCCGACAGCCATCCCAAAGACCGCGCCCGATCCTGGGGCGCCACCGTATCTGCAACGTAGGCCTGCGTGACCGCTGTCGTTCCTCCTCCCGCGCCTTGAATAGCGCGCGAAAGCAGTAAGAGCCACATCGAATCCGCAAATGCGAAGATGCAGTAGCCGGCGCCAAGAGAGCCCAGGCCGATCAGCAAGGCCGGACGACGGCCGTAACGGTCTGAAATCCGGCCCCACAACGGCGCGGACACCATCTGCGCCACCCAAAACGACGCCATGATGACGCCGATCATGACCGGCGGAATCTTCAGATGAAGTGCGTAAAACGGGATCAGCGGAAAGATCATCGCAGCGCCCATGAGGTCGATCCCGGCTACTGCTATAAGGATGGCCAAGCGACGGCCTCTCTCCGTCTGGGAGAGGATCGCGAAATCCGGACTGGGGCTGTGTTCCATCGTATTCCGTCACGCATTATACTCAGGGACGCCATGCCGCTGGATCCAACGGAAATCGAACGCGGGCTGCGTCATCTCAGAAGGTCCGATCCCGTGATGCGAAACGTCATCCGGCGCGCAGGCCCGTTCACCCTGAATCCTTCTTCCGACCGTTTTCAGGCGTTGGTCTTCTCGATACTTGGCCAACAGATTTCCGGTCACGCCGCCCGTGCGATTCGAAAGAGACTCCTTGCCCATGTGGCGCCGTCAAGGTTGTCGGCCGAAAGCATCATCCGATTGAAGATGGAAGAGCTGCGGTCGGTCGGATTGTCGAAGCAAAAAGCCGCCTATATCCTCGATCTCGCCGAGCAGGTCGCGAGCGGCCGGTTGCGCCTGAACCGAATCGGCCGGCTCTCGGATGAGGAAGTCATTGCGGAGCTCGTCCAGGTAAAGGGCGTCGGCGTCTGGACTGCGCAGATGTTTCTTATCTTTTCGCTCGGCCGCCTGAACATCTTCCCTCACACCGACCTCGGCGTGCGCACCGCGATTCAGAATCTGTATGGCCTCGAACAACTGCCCGACGGGGAAACGTCCCACCGCATCGCCGAACGCTGGCGTCCCTACGCCAGCATTGGCGCCTGGTACTGCTGGCGCAGCCTGGAGTTTTGACCCTTAGGGAGCATTGTCCATGCTTCAGAATCGTGGGCGGTCTATGAAAGTGTGAACGAATGCCGATTACCGGAGTTCTGACCCCCTGCCGCCTTCGGCGGCTCTCCCCCTCAGAGCTGATCTTTACACACACTTGACACCGCCGGTTGCGGATGAGAATTGAAAATTGATTAGTGAGTAATGATTGATGCGCTTGATAAATAAGAACTTGCACGTAGACATCGCAAGGAGCCGC